>Ga0208789_1000718_pt1 | contig 25959 bp, 14 predicted proteins | sample Methanotroph_Enr_FD_187368 | JGI IMG/M metagenome (GOLD analysis project Ga0208789, IMG submission 187368) | Enriched soil microbial communities from Old Woman Creek wetland in Ohio, USA - Methanotroph_Enrichment_5 (SPAdes) (version 2) | ecosystem: Environmental > Terrestrial > Soil > Wetlands...
GAAGAATTACTATGAAGATGCCAAACATGACCGATTTTATCCCGGTCTGGCTAGCCAGACCCTTACCTCTTAAAAGAAATGAACTATGTCGAAGCAAATTACAGAAAATATGTTGCACTACTAATTACCCCACCGTATCTCCACCCCCCTCACCCCTTCTGCCTACTGCCTCACTACTCTTGCCTTCCCTCCAACCATACCGCACCCATACTGCGCTACACCCTCCCAACACATTTTTTACATTACTAGGAAATATCCATAATCCCCCTAAAAACCGCATTCTCACCCTCAAAACCGTCGCTTTTCCTCAATTTTAAACTTTTAACTTTGAACTTTTAACTTTTTTCTACTCTTACCCCAACTTGCGCAAGTTTTTTAAAAATCCAAACCCCCGCCCCCGGTTTTAACTAAAGCACCCCTCCCGGTCATCCGAAATTCAGGTATATGAATATTGTAAATTCTTTGGGGATTATTCACTTTGGATAAAGCTAGAGAAAAAAGGGTTCGCCGGCTTGTGTCTCGCCTCAACAGGGCCAGAAAAAGCCAGGCCAAAAAAATAGACATTCTCTGCAACGACCTTGTCGGTACCCAGCGCAGCTTCCTCAAGCAGCTCACCGCTATGCGGACCTTGCTGGATTTCCAGCAGACCCTTGCAGGCCAAGTCAATCTCGAGAATCTCCTCGAATCCGCCGCATCCATGATGCAGGATTGGATCGATGATGTAAACGTTGCCGTATATACCCACGGCTCATTCAGAACTCATTTGGTAGATTGCCAGATACTTCCAAATTTCGACTACGAGGCCTTCGAGCAATGCTTCACCTCCGAGACTATCGAAGCTATCTGCTCCTCTCGCAAATGCCTCGATCTCGATTCGCTTCTCATGGCCGGCCTCCAGGCAAGTCCCAAACTGATAAAGCCCATCTGCGCTGTCGCCGTGCCACTTATCAACGCCGAAAGCAGGGCATTTATACTCCTGTATAGACCAGCCCAAAAACCGATAGTCGCTGATCACTTAAAACTGATCTCGTCAGTAATACCGTTCCTGTCTAAATCCATGAACGCCTGCCAGATGTCCGCCGCAGCCGACTAAAAAACTAATCACTAATTTCTAAGAACTCTTTCTGACGCACAGCAAAATCCCAATCGCCACCGCCGGAAATATCACCCCCAGCGCCATAGCCCAGCTCGGCCCGCCCTTATCCCACGCGTACCCCGCCATAAAACTCGCAAGCAGCTGCGCCGTCCCAGTCACCGTATAAAACAACCCTATCGCACCCGCCCTCTGTTCTTTGCTCACAAGATCGTTTACATACGCTTTCATCACTCCATCCGTCAGCCCCCAGTAAAGCCCGTACGCCGCCATTAAAACCCATACCGCCGCTGTCGTTGCAGCAAACACAAACCCTCCGTAAACGCAAATATATATCGCCCACCCCGCAAGTATCACCGTTTTCCTGCTCAGTTTGTCGCTTAGGTGCCCAAATGGCGTCGCCGCCGCTGCGAATACAACATTGAACGCCGCGAATATCGCGCACCCAAAAATCGCCTTCTCATGCACGCTCGCATCGCCCATCACGATCCCCGTCGACCGCAGTATCAAGAACGTATCGCTGGAATTCCCCAACGAAAACACCGCTCCCGCCGCCATCAGCACCCATAACGGCCCCGGATAATGCTGCCAAAATTTAAGCGTATTTCTAGTTTCCTGCCTTGATGCCTCATGCGGTATATCTCTCACCGCCGCCGCTGCCACTACCGTCGCTGCCAGACTTGGAACAAGAGCAGCCAAAAACAGCCACGCTATTCCCATGCCCGGCCAAAAGACCATTATGGCGATCGCGATCAATGGCCCGATTATCGCACCGCATGTATCCATGGCGCTGTGAAACCCGAATGCCACTCCTCGATACTCCTGATCCGTCGAATCGGCGATTAGCGCATCTCTCGCCGCCGACCGCACGCTTTTGCCGAACCTGTCCGTACTTCGCCCCAGCAGGAATACTCCCCATCCGCTCACCGCCGCAAGCCCCATTACAGGCTTGCTCATCGCCGAAAGCAGGTACCCCCAAACCACAAAAGGCTTCCTCCTCCTCGACATATCCGAAAGCATCCCGCCCAGCCACCTAAGCCCATTGCTTATCCCCTCAGCTATACCCTCGATCACCCCCACGAACTGCACATTAAGCCCCAGCGATCCCGTCAAAAAAATCGGTATCAGCGGATAAAGCATCTCGCTAGCCATATCCGTCAGCAGTGCCACAACACCCAGCACCACCACATTCCGTGTAATCCCTTTTATCCGCATCCGCACCTCTTAGTTAGAGTGGGCATCCCGCCCAGTAAAAACATTTTACTCCCCTCGCCCAGCCATGTCCCGCCATTTTCAGCCAGCATTTAAATGCGTGGTTAATGCGAGGTGTCCCAACCTCAAAACCAGTTGTTTCATACATTTCGCCGGCCTTATCGATGTTTCTGCGGGTGGATATGTCCGTTTGGCACGATAATCATTTCTTTGGTTGGCTCGGGCTGCGCATACAATAAAGAAGTAGATACTTGCTCATGGTAGACGATGAGAGCATTTTTCAAAAAAATATGTGCTTCCGATAAATGAGCGGGTGCGTTGGCGAAAAAAAACATGGTTATCGCCAACAAGATAAGAAGCGGCATCATTGATGATTCTTATCACAGACTTGCGGCAAACACATTAACTCTAAAGCAGATGGTGCGATGTGATACAAAATTATTCTTCTTGCGCACAAGAAACTCCTAAGCTACTACCGATCTGCCTATCAGGCATATTATCCTGACAGGCAGATCGCCAAACATACGTATGAGCAAAAATTGTGATGTAATACTAAGATTACTGAATGTGTGTTACAAAAATTTCATCTTGTTCATCAATTTTCTCAGCACAAAACCGCTTATTGCCGCGGCCGCAAGGTAAATCACGCCGAGAGCGAATTTATGAAACAGGAAATATCCTATCGATAGCATCAACCCCATAATAAGTACTGTGCATGCCAGCCATGCTATCACATTTTCCTTGAACTCGCCAGCTATCGGCTGAATCCCTGTCACCTGGCTTACTTTCTTCCATCCGAAACCGCCGATCCTCATCTTGCCGTAAAACTCAATAGCCTTGGCCGAAGGTGTCTTAGATGTCAGCAATGTTACAATTATCCATATCGCCGCTACCGAGACAATCGTAATGATAAGACGAACTGCGAAAAGATTCATCTCGCCGGCAGGCATACCTAGCGCCTGCCGTATGGAAGCCGCAATGTGGCTGTTACTCACGTTGTCGGGTAAAAATGTCGCCGAGCTAATCGCGATTACTAAGGTCGAGATTAGCGCAGAGATTTCAGAATATGTATTCACACGCCACCAGTACCACCTCAATATAAGAACAGTACCCATACCGCCCATGAATAGGTTTAAAAAGAAGTATGCGTCTATTATTGTGTGAAGTTTCGTCGTAACAAAGAGCGCCACAAACGTCAGCAGCAATGTTGCGATCTGAGACGCCCTTACATAATGCTTTTGACTCTTGCCCTTCATGAGGAACGGCTTGTAGAAATCATTTATTAAGTAAGAGCTTCCCCAGTTAAGCAACGTATTTACCGCGCTTGCAAACGCCGCAAGCAGAGATGCCACAAGCACACCCTTGAGACCCGCCGGCATAAACTTGTCTATCATTAGTGGAAATGCTGTATCCGCGTCCTTAAGGTGGGGCAGGTAATATAGCGACAAAACTCCGACAAGAATCCACGGCCATGTCTTTATAACATACTGAACTATGTTGTACCACAGAAACGCGTAAAGCGAATCTTTTTCCGTCCGACAGGCCAGCAGGCGCTGAACGAAGAAATATCCAGCCGGAGCTTGTGACCACCATATCATAAAGATATAGATAAAGAAGCTAAATGTTGCCAAATTAGCCACCGAAATATCCGGGAAGAAATTCAAAAGCTCCGGCTTGTACTCCGGTGAACTAGTTATTTTTTCCATTATTCCGGTGCCGCCCGTTGTTGATGCGTCATAATATACAATTATACCCAGCGCTATGGAGCCTACCATCGCCAGTATGAACTGTAGTGTGTCAAGATAAACCACACCATAAAGACCTGCCAGCACAGTATAAAACACTATGGAAACACCAAGGATCAGAAGCACCAGCGATGTAGCGTCCACTCCGCCGAACAGAGGCACGGTAAAAATAATCTTGTCGGATAAATGCAGCATTACCTTCGCTACTTTTGCCATCGCAAGCGTTATAGATGCTATGAAAACGCAGTTAATAAAGACGCCATCGAAGAACACCTTAAAAACTCTCAGAATCGAGACCGCCGGCGAAGGAGTATAGCGTTGAGTGATAAATTCGATATCCGTTACAGCTTCTGTCCGCCGCCAAAGCCTCGCAAAGAAAAACACCGTCGATATCGTTCCTATTCCCATCGCCCACCAGAACCAATTGGCAAAGATTCCGTCCTTTCGAGACAGTGCAGCCACCCACAGAGGCGTGTCAGCAGAGAATGTCGCTGCCGCAAGAGACGTCCCTGCTATGTACCACGGCAAACTCCGGCCTGCGATAAAAAAGTCCTCTGTGCTTTTTGAGGCTTTCTTCGAAAAATAAAGGCCCGTACCCGTGGCGCAAACAACATAAAAAACAACGATAAGCCAATCCCAACCAGCCATACTTCTATTCCTTTAAAAAGTAATAAATTAGTACACACGCATTCCAAGGGATTCTCAGATTAAATTATTTCTTCTTTTTTAGATAGAGGCTTTCTCACCAAAACATATTCTGAGGTTCAAGTAAACTCGCAGGCATCAGCACTTCAAAGCGTTTCCTTAATCTATCTTTCACTTTGCGGTTTTCCCTGATTTTGGTGCAATTATACAAAAGAGGTAATCATTGCCAATAAAAACTTACCAACAAGCAAATAAATTCGAAAATGCGAAAAAGTTTGCCACAGAGAATACAGAGATTTTCGCAGCAAAAAAAGATTCAAGAACGCGTTTTAGATTATTGATGTGAGACTTCATCCTATGTGGACTAAAGACATCGCAGAAAAAATATATCATTATAATCTTTTTTTCTTGCTTATTGTCTATAAAAGAGTACATTATGTTACGTTTTAGCGAGATGGGGCTTGCTTTAATGGGAGTTGCATTTCATGTAGGAGGTTGCAGAGGTCGTACTACGGAGTAGTCGCAGAGCCAAAACATCATATTTGTTAAGGGGAACACATGAAAACCAAGACGTTAGCAATCAGTATTGTCTGCCTGATTTTGGCATGCAGTGCGTATGCGGAGGGCATACAAAATCAGCCCGGGTGGCTTCCGGGCGATGGCATTCCGGGTATCAATGGTTTTTTTACCTGTACCACCACATGGGATCCCGATGGCGATGGCCCTTTGCCCGAGCTGCTTGTGGTAGGCGGCTATTTTACTGTCGCCGGAAATGTCTTGGCCAATAACATCGCCGCATGGGACGGTACAAGCTGGCACCCTCTGGGCAGCGGGATAAATGGCGGTGTTTATGCCCTGACGGTGTATAACGGCCAGTTGATCGCAGGCGGCGGATTTGACACCGCCGGAGGCATTGCGGCCAACAGCATCGCCCGTTGGGATGGCACAAGCTGGCAGGCACTGGGCAGTGGGATGTATGGCGGTGTTTTTGCCATTACCGTGTATAATGGCCAGTTGATCGCGGGCGGCAACTTTATTACCGCCGGAGGCGCCATTGCAAATCGTATTGCCGCATGGGACGGCAAAAACTGGAAGGTACTGGGCAGCGGGATAAATGGCACTGTTAGTGCCCTGACGGTGTATAACGGCCAGTTGATCGCGGGCGGCGGATTTACCACCGCCGGCGGCGCTGCTGCAAATGGCACTGCCGCATGGGATGGCACAAGCTGGCAGCCGCTGGGCAGCGGAACGAGCGGTTCTTATTCCTATTTCAATGTTAATGCCCTGACCGTGTATAACGGTCAGTTGATCGCGGGAGGCTCCTTTAACACCGCCGGAGGCGCTGCTGCAAATAGTATTGCCGCATGGGACGGCGAAAACTGGCAGGCACTGGGCAGCGGGGTAAATAGCTCTGTTAATACCCTGACTGTGTATAACGGCCAGTTGATCGCGGGAGGCTACTTTACCACTGTCGGAGGTGCTGAAGCCAATCACATTGCCCGTTGGGATGGTACAAGCTGGCAGGCGCTGGGCAACGGCGTGAATAGCATTGTTCGTGCGCTGACGGTGTATAAAGGTCAGTTGATCGCGGGAGGCCCCTTTACCGCCGCTGGCGACGTTGTCGTCAATAATATAGCCCGTTGGGATGGCACAAGTTGGCAGCCGCTGTGCAACGGAATGAGCGACTTTGTTGTTTATGCCCTGACGGTGTATAACGGCCAGTTGATCGCGGGAGGCTCCTTTACCACCGCCAGAGGCGTTATGACCAACAACATCGCCCGGTGGGACGGTACAAGCTGGCAGCCGCTTGGCAGCGGGATGAATGGCGATGTTACTTCCCTGGCTGTGTATAACGGCCAGTTAATCGCGGGAGGCAAGTTTACCACCGCCGGAGGTGCTCAAGCCAATCACATCGCCCGTTGGGATGGCACAAACTGGCACCCGCTGGGCAGCGGAATGGAACGTGGCGGCGAGTATACAGGTGTTTCTGCCCTGACCGTGTATAATGGCCAGTTGATCGCAGGAGGCAGATTTACTACCGCCGGTGACGCTAACGCCAACAACATCGCCCGTTGGGACGGTACAACATGGCAGCCGCTGGGTAGCGGAATGAGTGGCAGTTCCACCTATAATTCCTTTTCCTATCCCTTTGTTTCTGCCCTGACGGTGTATAACGGCCAGTTGATCGCGGGAGGCTCATTTACCAAGGCCGGAGACGCTAGCGCCAATAACATCGCCCGTTGGGATGGCACAAACTGGCAGCCGCTGGACAGAGGGGTGAGCGGTGGTCCTTATCCCTTTGTTTCTGCCCTGACGGTGTATAACGGTCAGTTGATCGTGGGAGGCAAATTTACCAATGCCGGAGTCGCGAGAGGCTGCGCTTCCCATGCCTGCGGCATTGCGGCCAACAACATCGCCCGTTGGGATGGCACAAACTGGCAGGCGCTGGGCAGCGGGGTAAATAACTACATTGTTTATGCCTTGGCCGTGTATAATGGCCGGTTAATCACGGAAGGCACCTTTGAACTCATTGACGGCGTCTGGGTAAATCATATTGTCGCATGGGATGGTGCAAGTTGGCAGCCGCTGGGTAATGTGCGTGACGCAATGTATGCTCCTGATGATATTCCCTATGTTTTCTCGCTGATGGCCTATAATGGACGGTTGATCGTGGGCGGAAATTTTTTGGTCGCCGGCGATCATGTCTCCGCATATCTGGCCCGATGGGGACTGGATTCTCCGCCTCTGGCCGATGCGGGCCCCGACCAGACTGTTTATGCAGGGCTTGACGGCATCGCAAAGGTTACGCTCGACGGATCTGATTCCAATTCTCCTTGCGGTGACAATGTTGTACTTACTTACAAATGGACATGGACGATCGGCGCCGATACCTACGAGGCAAACGGCGTAAGTCCGACAATTGAACTGCCGGTCGGGATTCACAAAATTACGCTGGTCGTCAATGACGGCTATCTGAATTCTGCGGCGGATGATGTGAATGTAACGGTTGCAGGGCCGGTGGAATTGCTTGCACAACTTCAGAGCGAACTTGTGGCGATGAATGCGGATAAAGGCGTTTTAAATGGTTTGTCGGCGAAGTTGGATACAGCCGTCAAGCATCTGGCGGATAAGAATGTAAACAACAATGTCGCGGCCGTCAATGCGATGCAGGCGTTTGTCAATGCGGTGAGTGCCCAGCGGGGTAAAAAAATCACGCAGCAGCAGGCAGACGATTTAATTGGGACTGCACAAGAAATAATCGGGCTGCTGAATTAGAACCCGGGTGGACAGCAAGCTGTCCACCCTATAGTTTATACAGCTTAGCGAGATGGGGCTTGCTTTAATGGGAGTTTCATTTCATGTAGGAGGTTGCAGAGGTCGTACCACGGAGTAGTACGCAGAGCCGAAATATCATATTTGTTAAGGGGAACACATGAAAACCAAGATGTTAGCAATCAGTATTGTCTGCCTGCTATTGGCATGCGGCGCGAATGCGGAGGGCATACAAAATCAGCCCGGGTGGCTGCCGGGCGATGGCATTCCGGGTATCAATGGTTTTGTTTACTGTACCACCACATGGGATCCCGATGGCGATGGCACTTTGCCTGAGCTGCTTGTGGTAGGCGGCTATTTTACTGTCGCCGGAAATGTCTTGGCCAATAACATCGCCGCATGGGACGGTACAAGCTGGCAGCCGCTGGGCAGCGGGATAAATGGTACTGTTCTTGCCCTGACGGTGTATAACGGCCAGTTGATCGCGGGAGGCTCCTTTACCACCGCCGGAGGCGCTAACGCCAATAACATCGCCTGCTGGGATGGCACAAGCTGGCAGCCGCTGGGCAGCGGGATGAGCGGTGGTACTTATCCCATTGTTGATGCCCTGACTGTGTATAACGGCCAATTAATCGCGGCAGGCCGCTTTACCACAGCCGGAGGTGCTAAAGCCAATCACATCGCCCGCTGGGACGGCTCAAATTGGCAGCCGCTGGGCAGCGGGATGAGCGGTGGTACTTATCAAACCAATGTTGATGTCCTGATAGTGTATAACGGCCAGTTGATCGCGGGAGGCCGCTTTGCCACTGCTGGCGGCATTGCCGCCAATAATATCGCCCATTGGGATGGCACGAGTTGGCAGCCGCTGGGCAGCGGAACGAGCGGTTCTTATTCCTATCTCTATGTTAATGCCCTGACTGTGTATAACGGCCAGTTGATCGCGGGAGGCTACTTTGCCAATGCCGGAGGTGCTCAAGCCAATTACATCGCACGTTGGGATGGTTCAAACTGGCAATCGATGGACAGCGGGATAAATCAAACAGTTGATGCCCTGACCGTGTATAACGGTCAGTTGATCGCGGGAGGCGACTTTAGCACAGCCGTAGGTTCTAAAGCCCATCACATCGCCCGTTGGGATGGCACAAGCTGGCAGGCACTGGGCAGTGGGATTAATGGCTATGTTAATGCCCTGACTGTGTATAACGGCCAGTTGATCGCGGGAGGCTACTTTAACGCCGCTGGCGACGTTGTTGCCAATAATATAGCCCGTTGGGATGGCACAAGTTGGCAGCCGCTGTGCAAAGGAATGAGCAACTTTGATGTTTATGCCCTGACCGTATATAACGGCCAGTTGATCGCGGGAGGTTGCTTTAACTACACCGGAGACGTTGCGGCCAACAACATCGCCCGTTGGGACGGCACAAGCTGGCAGCCGCTGGGCAGTGGAATGAGTGGTGAGTATTCTTATGTTGGTGCCCTGACGGTCTATAACGGCCAGTTGATCGCGGGAGGTTCCTTTACTACTGCCGGAGGCGCTGACGCCAATGGCGTTGCCGTATGGGATGGCACAAGCTGGCAGCCGCTGGGCAGCGGGATGAATGGCGATGTTGGTGTCCTGACCGTGTATAACGGCCAGTTGATCGCGGGTGGCTACTTTACCACCGCCGGAGGCGTTACGACCAATAACATCGCCTGCTGGGATGGCACAAGCTGGCAGACGCTGGACAACGGCATGAATAGCTGGGTTGAGGCTCTGACGGTCTATAACGGCCAGTTGATCGCGGCAGGCCGCTTTACCACTGCTGGCGGCATTGCCGCCAACAACATCGCCCGTTGGGATGGCACAAGCTGGCAGCCGCTGGGCAGCGGGATAAGTGGTACTATTCTTGCCCTGACAGTGTATAACGGCCAGTTGATCGCGGGAGGTTACTTTACCACCGCCGGCGGCGTTACGGCCAACTGCATCGCCCGTTGGGATGGCACAAGCTGGCAGCCGCTGGGCAGCGGGATAAGTGGTACTATTCATGCCTTGGCCGTGTATGACGGCCGGTTAATCACGGCAGGCTTCCTTGAAACCATGGGCACCATGGGCTTCGTAATTGCCAATGTCATTGCCGCATGGGATGGTACAAGTTGGCAGACGCTGGGTTATTTACGTGACGGAATTAATGATCCTTATCCTGGCTTTGTTTACTCACTGATGGCCTATAATGGGCGGTTGATCGTGGGCGGGGACTTTTTAACTGCCGGCGATCATGTTTCCGCATACCTGGCCCGATGGGGGCTGGATTCTCCGCCTCTTGCCGACGCTGGTCCCGACAAGACTTTTTATTCGGGAATGAACGGCATCGCAAAGGTTACGCTTGACGGATCTGATTCCAATTCTCCTTGCGGTGACAATGTTGTACTTACTTACAAATGGACCTGGACCATCGGCGCCAATACCTACGAGGCAAACAGTGTAAGTCCGACCATTGAACTGCCGGTCGGGGTTCACAAAATTACCCTGGTCGTCAATGACGGCTATCTGAATTCCGCGGCGGATGATGTGAATATAACGGTTGCAGGGCCGGTGGAATTGCTTGCGCAACTTCAGAGCGAACTTGTGGCGATGAATGCGGATAAAGGCGTTTTAAATGGTTTGTCAGCGAAGTTGGATACAGCCGTCAAAAAACTGGCGGATAAGAATGTAAACAACAATGTCGCGGCCGTCAATGCGATGCAGGCGTTTGTCAATGCGGTGAGTGCTCAGCGGGGTAAAAAAATCTCGCAGCAGCAGGCGGACGATTTAATTGGGACTGCACAAGAAATAATCGGGCTGCTGAATTAGAACATGGGTGGACAGCAAACTGTCCACCTTACATATTGTACTGCATGGGCAAACAAGTTACCTGTCCGCAAAGGATGCATTTATGCAATAAACACCGACATGATTATTGGAAATGGAGCGACTGTTTTTGGGGGGGGTCGTAGGGAATAATTTTGAAATTAGAAACTCAGGCGAGTTTTATTTTGATACGCGACTGAAAAGTCGACTGTATGTAATTGATGCCAAATAAAAGGGCAGCCGCGAGAACTGCCCCCTACAGAAACGAAAACGGCAGACACACAGGTTTGCCCCTACAACAATTACGGGCAAGGTATCCGTGCTACGGAAAGACAAAAGGGCGGGTTTGCCTCCCTACATAATCACAAGCTGGGAACTCCCATTTTCTTACATTTTTTGCGCAAATTATCTATTCCGGCGTGCGTCTCTGTATACATAGGAGCGGCTTGCGTTGCCATCCGAAAGAACAAAACTAAGGTAAACAAAATATTGTTTATTGACTATTACTGGGTTTCTGGATATAATATAAAACAATTACTTTCAAGCCCAGAAGGAGAAAAGAATGAGGCATTCACTTGTTGTCACGGCGTTGGGAATTTTGTTATCCTGCGCAGGGCTATCACAAGCCGAAATCAAAAACTGCCTTACCGGTGAAACTATCTCCGGCACAGAAGCCATCACCCCTGCTCCGTCAATCGATCTTTCACTCTGGAACACCATCAGTCACAACCTTCTGTATGCAGACCTTAAGAACTGCGATTTGAGTAACTCTCTTTTTCAGTCTAGTTGGCTTGACTATGCCGATTTCAGTAATGCAAATATTACATCTGCTAATTTCGCAAGCGCCAACCTGGTTGGCGCAAATCTCACTCAGACAAATCTCAAGTCTGCAAACTTTTCAAATGCTATTTTTTATAAATATGGCTCTCCTGCTGCCAAACTCGATAACGCAGATCTCTCCGAGTCAATTTGCCTCAAAACCTATTTTTATATGGCAACAATGACCGGTGCAAAGTTGGTTGGTACAGACTTGACAAATGCCATTTTGACTAATGCCAATTTAACCGGCGCCGATCTGACTTATGCAGACTGCACATCAGTGAAATTTATCTGGGCTACTATGAATAATGCCATTTTGAAAAATATTAAAGCACAAAAAGCAGATTTTTCAGGAGCAAACCTTACAGGAGCAAATCTCAGCGGCGCAGATCTTACCACCGCAATCTTCAGGTCCGGCTCCAGCTCGTATTACAAGGCGATATTGACCTCGGCCGATCTATCCGGTGCCAACCTCAGTAATGTTAATCTTGGTACCCTCAATATGATCGGAGCCAATCTATCGAATGCGAACCTTACTTCTGCAATTTTAGTCTCTGCCAATCTGACGGGAGCAGATTGCTCATACGCCAAATTCAATGCTGCTGATATGCGCAATACCAAGCTAGAAAATGTCAAAGCACAGTATGCCGATTTTTCCGGAGCAATTTTTACGGCTGCAAATCTCAGCGGGGCTGACCTTACCGGAGCACTATTTCAATCAGGCGGTTCCAAGGCTGTTTTTGCCTCGTACGGCAGCTCAGCAAATCTATCCGGAGCCAATCTTACCAATGATGATCTGAGCGGTCTAGCTATGAGCGGGGTAAAACTGGCAAATGCCAACTGTACCGGAGCGAATCTGAGCGGAGCCGAGCTGACTAATGCAGACTTAACGAACTGCAATTTTACGCATGCTGTGTTCGGCACAGCCAATTTAACCGGATCATCACTTGCGACAACAAATCTCTCGTATGCCAGCCTGGTCAATACTAATCTTACCGGCTTAAATTTTACAGATTCAACCATAACCGGTGCCAATCTTGAATCGGCTACCACAAAAGGCTTTACAAAAGAACAGCTGTATTCCACCAAAAGTTACAAAGACCGCAACTTAAGCGGGGTGATTTTCAAGAACGATAATTTGGTTTTATGGGATTTACACGGCCAGACCCTAGACAATGCCGATTTTACTTCGGCGATGGTTGCAATAACAGATTTAAGCGGATCTGTTTGCAGAGGAGCGAATTTTTCCTCGGCTAATTTAATGTACAGTAATTGCTTAAATACTAATTTCGCTTACGCCAAACTCGATAATACTAATTTTGCTCTTGCTGACCTGCGGGGTGCCGTATTAGATGGCAGCACCGGAATTCCGCTGATGCGCAACACGATTGAATCAGATGGACGCATTTCCACACTTAATCTCCTTGCTAGGGATTATCTGACTGTCAGAGATTTCGCAATGGGCATAACCGTCAAAAACGCAATGAGTTTTGCAAGTGGCTCGATCCTTGAAATAATGCTTGCGGATAATAATTGGGAATCGCTCATTACTATCGATGTTGGCGTAGTACCGCAACTTGGTGGCACACTTGCCCTGGATTTTGCTGATGGCACCAACTTGACAACCCTCGTCGGGACAGAATTCAAACTCTTCAACTGGAACGGCCAGCTTGTCCCCGGAAGCCAGTTTGCCAGGATCACAACGGTCCAAGGTGCTCAGTGGGATTTGAGCAATCTCTACACCGACGGCACGGTAAGGCTTATCCCCGAACCGGCGACGATAGGACTTTTGGCGCTCGGTGGGATGATGCTACGGAAAAGAAAGCAATAATTCCGAAGCACAAGACAAATTCAAATCATAAAAGCTCCTGAATAACAAACAACAAGAGCACGCTAAAAAGCGTGAACTCCCAGCGGAAGCCCATTTGAAAAACTTCTGTACCATATTTCCCAACGTATATGGTCCGGTTGTTGAGCACGATAATATGAGTGGCCGCAAGGCAGGTATTTGTAATTGTCGAATTCAGCGTAACTTACGCGAATGGGCGGTACTGGACTCGAACCAGTGACCTCACGGGTGTGATCCGTGCGCTCTAACCAACTGAGCTAATCGCCCATGAATAAAATATCAGAATCGAAAAACGGGAAAATGTCAAGTTTTTTCATCATGACGGGGTATTTTGCGGCTTTGTCAAACAGATACAATTATTTTTGCCACAATATATAGCGGCAAGGCATTTATATATTAAGATTTTATCTGGAGGGAAGAATTATGTACGCTTCCAATAAAAGAGGCTCTGCGCTGATATTATCGATGTTTTTTGTGATGATCTTTGCCGCTATTGCGATAGCTTTTTCGCAAATGGCAACGACCAGCATCGAAACGGCACAAAATCAGCAAAAGGGCGGCAAAGCACTTACCGGGGCGCTTTCAGGTCTGGAATTCGTGAGATATTGGATTAACGGCATATCTGTTCCAGGCGATGTTTTAAATTCTAACAGGCTTAGTTATATAGCTACGAAGCTGGATGATAAATTTACCACTGCCGGCGCCAGCGGTATTGAAAGATCATGGGACGGCTCAGTGCTGAGGATCGGGCGAGTTAATATGGATTCGGCTGGTTCGCAGGGATTTTCGGCAGCCATGAGACAATTGATTGAAGATGGCAACGACGTGATCCAGGCGGATATAACCGGGCAAAGCGATACCGCAAGCCGAACAATTCGGGTAATTTACAGGTTCGAAAAACGCGGCCATAGCGCTTTTGATTTCGGAATCGCAACCAAAGGGCCTTTGTCGATGCTGGGCAGCGTTTCAGTCACAGGAGCAAGTGCTTTGGTTGATGCCAGCGTTTACATCGAAAGCCTTGACGTCGCTGAGGCACTATACATGAAGGGCAACGCCCTCATATCGGGTGACGTGAGTATCGCAAACGAAAGTGGATATGCAAAGCTCGAAGGCAGCCCATCGATAGGCGGACTCAAAGGTGAAGGTGCACAGTCAAACGTTCATAAGGGTGTACCAGTAGCTGATTTCCCTACGCCCGTAACGGCACCCTATGAATCTTATTGCACAACCACAATTACCAGTGACGCGCAGGCGAAATCGAGTAATACATGGTCTAATGTCAAAATAGCGGCTAATTCAAATCCCACGTTTAACGCTCAAACCACGATCAATGGAATAATGTTTATCGAAACGCCCAATGTGGTCACGTTTGGGGGTGGGGTGACTGTTCGAGGCATGATAGTCGGTGATGGGCAGTTCACGAATTCGCAAGCTCCAGCCGACCAGAAACTTATATTCCAGGGCAACGTAACAAGCTACCCTATAAATACATTGCCAGATACGTCACAATATGCCGATGTCAGAAACGAGACGGGCACATTCGTAGTAGCACCTGGCTTTGCGGTAGAATTTCACGGTGATTTCGCAAGCGGGCTAAACGGCACAATAGCAGCAAACGGTGTACTGATGACTGGTAACGCGGGCGGAGAAATATTGGGGTCGATCATAAATTACAGTGATCACCTTATGAGCCTAGCCGGCAGTACGGACCTGTTTTTCAACCGTTCAGGGACAGACCAAAGCCCCGCGGGATTTATGCCTACGATGCTGGTGGTGTACGATCCCCAGTCGTACGAGGAAATCTCATTAGGAGAATAGGCCAAAATCAGGCTTTTCGGGTCAGATAGACGGCCTGCTCGGCGAATAGATTTGGCGCGAATTTAACCGGGCTTTCGTAGGCCCTGATGAGGGGTATGCGTTTTTCGACCACTGCGCCTATATTTTTACAGAATTCGTCGAAATCCTTGAGCGAAAGCACATGGATATTCGGCGAATCATACCATTTAAAGGGTAAGAGATCGGTTTCCGGGGCCTTGCCGGTGAAAAAAAGCTGCAGACGGCAGCGCCAGTAGCCAAAATTCGGGAAGCTGACTATTACTTTTTTGCCAATTCGAAGCAATTCTTTATACACCTTTTCGGCATTTCTGAGTGTCTGAACGGTCTGCGAGAGGATCACATAATCGAAACTGCTGTCAGAATAACGACTTAGGCCCTGTTCAATATCGTGGCCGATGACCGACAAACCGCGGTTTACACAGGCCAGTATGAGGTGCTGGTCGAGTTCGACGCCGTGGCCTTTAATGTGTTTATCGTGATAAAGGCGGGCGAGTAGTTCGCCGTTGCCGCAGCCGATATCCAAGACGTTTGAGCCGGGTTCGATCAGTGATTCAATAACGCTGTAGTCGATACGGGAGCGGCTGGCCTGATCCACAAGGGGTAGTGGGAAGGTCTGGGGTAATTGGGCCAAAATGTGGTTATGAGAGCCTAGCATGCGGTGATTGGAATCTATGAAGCCGGAAATCAGCATGCCGAGTGTTTCGGGTTCGAGGAGGAAGGCATCGTGGCCATAAGGGGAGTTGATATTGCAATAGCTTACGTCTTTTGCGGTTGCGGAAAGGGCGTTTACGATTTCCTGTGACTGGTGAGGCGTGAAGAGCCAGTCACTGGAAAAGCTGACGACAAGGAAACGGCTTTTTGAGGCTGAAAAGGCGGTTTTTAGGGAGCCGAAATCCTTTTCCGGATCGAAATAATCCATGGCCTTAGTTATGTAAAGGTAACAGTTTGCGTCAAACCGCTCGACGAAGGACTGGCCCTGGTAGGCCAGATATGTTTCAACGGAAAATTCGGAGTTGAAATCGTAACTGTAGTCCTGAGCTGATCTTAAATTGCGGCTGAATTTGCGGCGCATGCTCTCTTCGGAGAGATATGTGATATGGCCGATCATGCGGGCGATGGCCAGGCCGCGGTCGGGGCCGGTGGTGTTTGAGTGGTACTGGCCCTGGGCGAAATTGGCGTCGCCGAGGATGGCGTTGCGGCCGACGGCGTCGAAAGCGATGGACTGGGCAGAGAGGTGTGTGGTGGAAGCTATTACTATTGCAGACTTTACGAATTCTGGGTAGTCGATAGCCCACTGGATTACCTGCATGCCGCCCATTGAGCCGCCGATGACGGCGAGGACCTGTTTTATGCCTAATTTATCGAGAAGGAGCTTTTGGACTTTGACCATGTCTTCTATGGTTATGAAGGGGAAGTCCAGGCCGTAAGGCTTGTTGGTTTGGGGGTTTATGGATGATGGGCCGGTTGTGCCGGAGCAGCCGCCGAGGAAATTTGAGCAGATTACGAAGTATTTTGTGGTATCGATGGCCTTGCCGGGGCCGATCATGATATCCCACCAGCCAGGTTTTTTGTCATCTTCGGAGTTGAATCCGGCGGCGTGGGCGTTGCCTGAGAGGGCGTGGCAGATCAAAATCACGTTGTCGCCGGCCGAATCTAAATTGCCGTAAGTTTCGTAGGCAACATCAATTGGAGCAAGTGTCTTGCCGCAGCGGAGCGATAGGGGACTAGCCGGCTCGACAAGCCGGATGATCTGGGTTTTGACTATTCCTACTGAACCGACATCTTCCATCGGGACAAGTATATTCAATTAGTTTTGAGAGGCAAGGAAAAGTGTGCGCGGAGTAATAAATGGCGGGCCAAATTGTTGTCTGTGAGGGTGGAGTGAGGGTGGGGTGATGGTGGGGTGAGGGTTGGTAGAAAGGTAAATGGGGGTAGCTCGGAGGGGGAGTGGGAGTAGTGAGAAGTGAGAAGACTTTGTTGCGGGTTACGGGTTGCGAGTTGCGGGTAAAAAAAACCAAAGTGCACAGTGCAATGTGCAAATGTGCAAAGTGCAAAACTACAAAGAGTGCAAAGTTCAAATATGAAAAAGTGCTCAGTGCGAAGGTGCGAAAGTGCGGATGTGCGGGAATAAAGAGACAGGAGACAAAATACAGGAGTCAGGAGAAATGCAAAAGTGCCAAGTGCGTAAGTGAGAAGTGAAATATTCTAAGTTCTAAGTGCAAATTGCAAAGAAGTGCAATTGTTGAGGTAAAGAAAGAATGAAACTTTATTGATTTGCGATTAGAAGAATATTCGTTTCATAATTACAAAACTATCGATATAATTTTTGGTTACAATTGAGCGGTTTATTTAATGAATTGAATGCCAGCTTCAGGCGCGGTGGCAATATAAATCCAATATTCTAATTAGCACCAGTTCGTGAGTAGGTGAGGGAAAGATTATGTTAGGATTCTTTTTATTAATATGTCTGTCAGTATATTGGCTCATCCAACTGAAGGTGCATTATTTACTTAAAGACGATTCTATTGAGGAGGCAGAACTTAGCAGAGAAGGCAGAATCTATAATGTTTGTTATCATGCGGCAGTGCTGAATGTTATTTCTATTCTGGTTTTTATGCTTGGGTATACAGGGTGCGCATGGCCTTACTTGTTCATTGAAGGAATCGACAGAGGCAGCTACCTTGCCGGCTTGTTTACATTTGGTTTAATGCCTATAGCTCTTATTGGCTATGCAATCTATTGGGGTTTAAGGAACACCCAAGGTTACATCAGAATCAGCACTGACGAAATTGAATACAAAAGGAATATGTTTTTTTGTGTTAAGATCGACGATATCGAAAAAATCACATACTCAAATTCATGTCTATACCAAATTCACCTAAAAGAAAAAGGCAAGAAACCGTTTAATGTCAATCTTAGTGGGTTTTATAAGAAAAAAGAGCTATGTTTTGAATTGGAACAGCTAAGAGATTATGTTACCAAAGCATCAGGTCGAAACAATAATATTTTATATAAGCTGCGCAAGCTTGATCAAAAGTTTGAGCTTTACGGGCAACCACTGATGCACTTATTTATGGGATTTGTGCTGCTTTATACTTGTTATTGTTGTATTGATTATGATTTTTGTAAAAAGAACTATACGGCCCAGTTCAATGCTTTAAGGGCCGATCCCAACCAAGCTGCAAATGCCTGGCCAAATTATATTCAGGCTGCTGTTAACTATACAAAACTTCAAGAGAGCCTTCAGGAGAGTATAAATGATTCAAATTCCGGTCAGTTTAAATTTAGCGAGGCCCAAAAGGATGATTTGCGAAACTGGTTTAATAAAAATGCATCTGCCTGGGCAAGTCTCAAAAAAGCGGTATCGATAAGCTATTGCAATTCCACATATAAAACCATATCTTTCCCCTTAAATTCAGCGGATCGTAATGATTTTTCAAATCCAGCTGACACGGGGTATCGTCAAATCAGGGATCTCTACAGGAATGTCAATGCGTGTCGTGCGGCAGGAGTGCTCGATTTCGGCTGGTTCGAAATATTTAAAATGCAGTTGGCTAGTGCAAAGCATTTCAGTGAAGGCAAATCATGTATGGATCAGCTTACGGGCTATGGGATGCTTGGAAGAAGCATTAAATTGCTTGAACAGCAAGACAGGTTTGAGCCTGAAGATTTGGAAAAAGCCAGAACTTTGCTGAAAAAAGAATTTCCCTGTGGTCTGCCCCAGTTTAACATTGAGGGCGAGATACTTATCGACTGCAGTACTTTTGAAGGCATGATCAATATAAGGCCGATCCCTGTTCAAACGCCAGTAAATCCAATGTTCCTGGCAATTGGTTCACTAACAGGAATAGAAGAATACACGCGAAAGCACTACAAAACCATATTGGAACAAGCTCAACAAGGTGTCGAGGTTGAATCAAAAGGCTTATTAATTAGTTTCCCTCTACTGCGGCATACACTTTTTCATATTGTCGATGGACCCATTGCCAAGGTTTATCATGTTTCTGAAAGAGCTGGCACAAATCTTAGGGCTGGGTACGTCATACTTGATCTGGAAGAATACAAGCTGATTAAGCATGATTACCCGGTAAGTATGTCGCAACTTCGAGAAGCCGGTTTAAATTCGGAACTGCCTGACGACGCCGATAGCAAGGGTAAAATAACTTATCTCAATGATGGACAAAGAGCAGTATTGTATGCTGTGGGCCAAAATGGAAAAGATGACCGCGGATATAATGACGAGAAAAGGTCAAAAACAAAACGCGACGATATAGTCTTCTGGCAAAGAAACATAAATCAATAAATAGGGTTGACATCGAGAATGCAGAAGCGGCGAGGGTTGGAAGAGGCTCCGGCGCTGACGCTAGGGCTCGGATTTTCTTGGTTGTGCAACAGATACACTGATATAGGATGATTTCACAGATAAAAAAAAGGCAGGTTAGGAAAAAATGGAATCGCTGCGCGATGCTTATTATTGGGCTGGATCCGGAGCCTTCGCGAGGATGACAAAGTCGGTGGGGTTTCGAGGGTGGGGAGACACGGCCTAGCTAAACGCTAGACCGTGCCACTGGATAGGAGAATTTTGAATTCGGACAATTCGGACGGTTCAGACAGTTCAGACGCGTCAATTGGGCCGCTGCGTGGTTCAAAATAAAAATACAAAATCAAAGAAAAAAAAGTGGAGTCGCTGCGCGATTGTTTTTTATTTCTGGATCCCGAGCCTTTGCGGGGGATGACAATGGAATCGCTGCGCGATCGCTATTTAGAAAGGTCCTTCGGCGGCGCTCAGGATGACAAACCGCGAGGCGCGGTTTGTGCGAAAAGAAACACGGCCTAGCTAAACGCTAGACCGTGCCACGGGCCGGAGCCTTCGCGAGGATGACAAAGTCGGTGGGGTTTCGAGGGCGGCAAATGCGGTTTAGGTTAAGATAGACCCCGCGCTACCGCTTTGGGCTAGGATAAGGTAGAATGGTGAAAGTGCGGGGAGGCGGGATTTACTTTGATCACAGTATAACGAAAGGTTAGAGGAGAGTATGGGCGGTAAGAAGGCTGGGGTGTTGCGAGGGTTAAGGATGCGGCTGCTACAAATAGAGGACTCGCCGGGGAAGGTTGCGCTTGGGGTTGCCATCGGTGTTTTTATAGCCTGGTCGCCGACGTGGGGGTTTCATATGATAATCGCGCTTGCCTTGAGTGTGATGCTGGGGGCGAATAAGGTAGCGGCGGTATCGTGCGTTTGGGTGCATAATCCAATTACGATGGGGCCGATGCTTTACGGGGCGTGGGAAGTGGGTAAGGCGGTTTCGGCGAGGTGGCTGGGAGTGACGATGAGTGCCAGGCAAGTGGAGGAAATATTGAAAAGTGCATCTGCGGGCGGAATACTGGCAAATTTTCATAAATTATCGTTCTGGCGGATGTTTTTTAAGGAGATGTTTGGTATCGGGGTGGAGCTGTGGGTTGGGTGCACGATATTGGGGGCGGTGTCGGCGGCATTGGCGTATGCGGGGACATACTATTTTCTGTTATGGCATAAGAGAGTGAGGAGGGAGAAGTGAGCAGGGGAGTGACAAGTGACAAGGAACAAGGTAGGGAAAGGCAACAGGCAAGAGGCAACGGTGGGAAGCGGGGGGAATTTGGTTGCGATTTGAGCGGTTTTGGCTAATATTTGTGGGTTATGAAGAACTGGTTAATATATTCGGTATTGTTTTTGTTCTCGGGGATCGCGTTTGGGGTGGATTCAAATGAGCCTAATACGGCCAAAAGCGGGCCGGGTAAGGCGGCGCGGGCGGCGGTGATATCCATAAGCGGAATGATAGATAACGGGCTTTATAAGTCTATCAGGCGGCGGACGGATGCGGCGATAGCCAAGGGTGCGACTTATATCATTTATGAAGTGAGCACATACGGCGGGGATGTGGAGGCAGCGGATAATATCTGCAAATATCTTATTCATGAAGTGGCGCCTAAGGCCAGGACGGTTGCTTATGTTACGACGGAGGCGATATCGGCTGGGTCGATGATAAGCGTGTCGTGCCAGGATATCATCATGAAGAAGAATACGACGATAGGCGACAGTGCGCCGATAACGATGACGGGTAAGCTTGAGGGGGTGGAGCGAGAAAAGGCGGAGAGCTTTATCCGGGCGATATTCGAGAGGGCGGCGGAGGCGAATAATTATCCCAAGGCGCTGCTGCGGGCGATGGTGACGGATAGGATCGAGGTTTGGCGGATAAAGAACGTCAAGACGGGAAAGTTCGAATTTTTCGAGGGGGACAGGCTTCCTAAAGATGCGAACAACTGGGAGATCGCACAAAAGGAGTTGATAAACAGCGATAAGGATATTTTGACGCTGACGGCTTCGAATGCTTACGAATACGGGATCGCGCGGGCGGTGGTGGAAAACAGGGCGGCGGCAATGGCGTTTTTGGAGGGTCGCGATGGGGTGAAATTCGCGACGGATGTGCCGGAGCTGAGGACGAACTGGTCTGAGGAGATGGTGCGATGGGTAAATAGTCCGGCGGTGACGAGCATACTTTTCATGCTGGGGCTGCTGGGGTTGTATATGGAGCTTAATTCGCCCGGGCTGGGGCTGCCGGGGCTTTTGGCGGTGGTTTGTTTCGCGATATTGTTCGGCAGCAAGTATCTTATCGGGATGGCGAACTGGGTGGAGGCGCTGGTATTTTTCGTCGGCGTGGCGCTTTTGTTTGTGGAGGTGCTGATACTGCCGGGCTTCGGAATAGCGGGGATGGCGGGGATAATCCTGGTGATCGTGGGGCTGCTGGGGATGTTCGTTCGTAATCCGCCGGATAAGCTGCCGATACCACAGACGAGTTATGATGTAAACAGGGTTGTGGACGGGGTGCTTACGCTGGGAGCGGGATTTTTGGGATTCCTGGTTTTGGTATGGCTCATCAGCAAGCATCTGCCCAAGAGCAAAATATTTGCGGGGCTGGTGCTGACGAGCGCATCGACGGGCGGTGGGCCTGAGGTGAATATGAGTGCGCCGCCGGAAGCAGAGGTCAACGTGAAAGTGGGCGATGAGGGGACGGCGCTATCGACGCTGCGGCCTTCGGGGAAAGCGAAGTTCGGCGAGGCGGTGGTGGATGTTGTGGCGGAAGGGGAATTTATCTCGCCTGGGGGCAGGATAAAAATTGTGATGATCGAAGGCGTGCGGGTTGTTGTTAGAAAGTGCTTAGTGCCTAGTGCTTAGTGCCTAGTCTAAGAAGAAAGATTCATCGCAGAGGAGCAGAGGGAACAGAGTTTCGCAGAGATGATTTTGAGGTATGCAGAGAAGAGAGGCACAGAGAGGCTGAGGACTCAGAGGTAAAAAATTAAGAGTAAAAAAATATGTGGATATTGTTTGCGACGGGATTGTTTTTGATTTGTGCGGTGCTGCTGGTGGCGGAGGTGTTTATACCTAGCTTCGGGATGCTGGGACTGATAGCGTTTAGCTGTCTAATCACGGGGATATATTTGTTTTTTCAGCACAGTATTACCGCAGGCTGGGTTGGGGTAGTGATCGCGATGGTTATGGTGCCGGGGGTGCTTGTTGCTGCGTATGTTATCATGCCAAAAACGAAGATGGGTAAGACGCTGATACTGCAAACGCCTAAATCTGAGCCTGGCGGCGGAGTGCCGGATATTGATGTGATCTCCGGGCTGGTGGGCAAGGAAGGGGAGGTAGTAACTATGCTGCGGCCGGTGGGGACGGTGGCGTTCGGGGATTTGAGGGTTGAATGTATGGCGGAGAGCGGTTATGTTGACAAGGGTGAGAAGGTGAAAGTGCTTGGGATTGATGGGACGCAGATCACTGTGAGGAAAGTAGACTCAGAAGCTAGAAGCTAGAAGTTAGAAGTTAGAAGTTAAACGCTGATTACGCTTATAAGATAAAATCCGAAACACGAATTTCGAAATCCGAAAGAAGAAGTTCAGGTTTGAATAAGGAATAAGAAAAGATAAGAAAGGGATTATATGAGTGAGTTTTTTGTATTGGGACAGCTTGAGGGCGCTAATGCGCTGAGGCTGCTGGGTGTGTTCGTGATCGGGCTGATCGCGATCATATTCCTTTTTATTGTGCTCAAGTTCGGCGGGATGTGGCTGAGGGCGTTCTTGTCGGACGCGAGGGTGCGGGTTTTGGACCTGATCGGCATGTCGCTGAGAAAAGTGAATACTTCGACCATCGTCAACAGCAGGATAACCGCTGTCAAGGCGGGACTTGAGATAAGCAGCAGGGACCTGGAAAGCCATTATCTTGCGGGCGGAAGGGTGCCGAATGTTGTCAGGGCACTGATCGCGGCGAACAGGGCGAATATCAATTTGTCATGGAAAACGGCGACGGCGATCGACCTGGCTGGTCGCGATATTTTGAGCGCGGTGCAGACGAGCGTTAACCCGAAGGTTATCGACTGCCCGGATCCGGCGAAGGGTCGCGACACGATCGACGCGGTGGCGCAGGATGGTATTCAGTTAAAGGTTAAGGCCCGCGTAACGGTGCGGACGAATATACAGAGGCTTATCGGCGGAGCGACAGAAGAGACGATCATCGCACGCGTCGGCGAAGGCATTGTTACGACAATCGGTTCGGCGGTTACACATAAGCATGTGCTGGAGAACCCGGATAGTATTTCGAAGCAGGTGCTGGCCAAGGGTCTTGATGCGGGTACGGCATTTGAAATACTTTCAATCGATATAGCGGATGTGGACGTGGGTGAGAACATCGGCGCGATACTGCAACAGCACCAGGCTGAAGCTGATACGAGAAGGGCACAGGCTGAGGCTGAAAAGCGCAGGGCGATGGCTGTGGCTCGCGAGCAGGAAATGGTCGCTGCGGTGCAGGAAAACAGGGCCAAGGTCGTGCTGGCTGAGGCGGAGATACCGCTGGCGATATCGGAAGCGTTCCGCAAAGGCAACCTGGGCATAATGGATTATTACAAGCTCAAGAACATAATGGCTGATACGCAGATGCGAGAGAATATCACCAAGCCTGATAAGAAAGAGTAGGCCCGAGCGAGTGCTTGAATTGCTGAACAATCCAGTTCTTGCTGAAAACGGCGACCAGTGGCCGAGGCTGATATTTTTTATCGTGCTGGCGGTTTTCTGGGCGATAGGCAAGCTGTTCAAGGCGGGGCAGGAGAAGGCGAAAACGCCTCCTGCTCCGAGTCAGCGTGGGCCTGCACGGCAGAATGAAGAATTGCGCGAAATACCAAGTGCTCCGCAGAGACAACAGCAGGCTGGTATGGCTACTGCGGGTAGTTCGCCTCGCGATGAATATGATCGCGAGGTGGCCTTGGCGAGGGAGCGATTCGACGAGGTACTTGAGAAAATTCGCGACTACAAGGATAAGTTCGACCAAATGGCGGTTGATGAGGATCATCGCAAGCAGGTTCTTTACAAGATAGAGCAGGCGAAAGCCCAGGCTTACAGGGAATTTGAAATAGCACGCGGGGCGGCGAAGCAGAAAATGGAAGCGGCGATTGCTGCGGGCGGGCAGGGGGCTGTTAGAACGGAAACACCTGTTCGACAGCCATCAGGGATGGGCAGGGCTGAAACGGAATACGAAACAACGGAGAAGCAGGGTCGCCAGGAAAAGATCCAGCGAGATACGGTTTATCGCGAGAAGATCGCCCGGCAGGTAAAAGGAAAGCGTGATCGTGAAATCGCCGAAAAGCAGGCGGCCAGGGCCGATTTGCAGAGGCAGGCTGAGCTAAAACGCAAGAGCAGGTACGGCGGCGAGATAATGCCTGGGCGGCGTGAGATGGGCGGCAGTTCCATGGTCAGGCGGTCGCCGAGCGAGGCGCTGAAGGCATCTGACGCGGCGCATGGGATGGCGGCGGCAATGAAAATTAAAGAGCGGGCTCATGTCGGGGCGAGGCTTGGAAAGATCGATCTTGCTACGGCGATAATTTATTCGGAAATACTGGGCAAGCCAGTTGCAATGAGGGAATAGATGTAAATAGCAAATAACAAAACCCAAATCTCAAACAAATAGAAAGCACAAATTAAGAAATCCAAAACAGAAACAGCCCATGCGTTTTTATTTGTTTTAGTGGTTTGTATTTGGGAATTTGAATTTGTTTGTAATTTGGTTTTTGGTGATTGTGATTTAAATTCCAGATATGGCCAGCGATGAGATCAAGACAAAATAAAACCCCAGGGAGAGCCTGGGGTTTTTGTTAGTGGGTAAGCAGAACTTCTTATTCGATTACGGAGTAGCCTTTTTCGTGGGCTTCATTGGCGATGCGGTGCGCGACGATGGGGAGGTGAATTTCGGGGTTGATGGGTCCTTTGTTGCCTTTGCCGTAGATTATGGGCATTATTTTGGACCGTTCAAGGCTGTCGGGGAGGACTTCGAGAGTGACTTTGAAGCCGGCGGCGCGGGTTTTAGCGAGATTTGGTACGGGGAGGCAATAGGGCAGGGGGCTTGGGCAGACGCTGGGGATGAGGGCTGGGGAGACGCAGTTGTCCGGGCCGCCTACGTCTAGGTTACGCATGAGCATTTTGACAGCAACGGAGACGCGGCCTGTAAACCATTTGCCACGCATTGATTCGGAAGCGGCTTTTGCCTGTTTTGCGGGGATTGCGCCGAGGCGTATCAGTTCAGCTTCGAGGACGGAAGTCATTGCCTTGTTATATTTGCCTGTGGAGGGGGTTGGGCCTGCGGCTT
>Ga0208789_1000719_pt1 | contig 25941 bp, 20 predicted proteins | sample Methanotroph_Enr_FD_187368 | JGI IMG/M metagenome (GOLD analysis project Ga0208789, IMG submission 187368) | Enriched soil microbial communities from Old Woman Creek wetland in Ohio, USA - Methanotroph_Enrichment_5 (SPAdes) (version 2) | ecosystem: Environmental > Terrestrial > Soil > Wetlands...
GGTTATGATGCCAATAACAAACTGGTCGCCAAGTTCGAATATAGGGGTACCTTCTGTACCCAGGATAAGTGATCCCGTTTTAGCTTTATAAGCGGCACGGATCAATAAGCGCGAATTTGTCAACCCAGCTATTTCTTTGTCGTTCTCGCTGATGGTGGCCATACGCTTGTTTAATCCCTGTGCAACAATGGCAGCATTGAATTTAGTTGCATCCTGATTCTCACTTGCAAACTTCGATGCTGCAGTGTAAGTTGCCTGGTAAGTCTGGCTGCTAGGCTCAATCGTACGGTTAATAATTGCTAACTGAACATTCGGTACTGTTTTACCGCGGTTTGTTACCTGGAGAAGATGTATTCCATATTGTGTTTTAACAACCTGAAGATCATTTAATTTTCCGAAAAATGCAGCATCTTCAAATGGTTTTACCATCATTCCGCGACGCATCCAACCAAGACTTCCGCCATTATTTGCCGATCCGGTATCATCCGACTTTGCACGGGCAAGATCTTCAAATTTCTGACCTTTGATCAAAATCAGGTTTTTAATGCTGTCAATCGTCGCCGTAGCTTTTGCCAGCTCTTCCTGTGAGGTTACCTTTATTAATATATGACGAGCTTCAACAGAATCGGGCAACTCCTGAAACTGCTGTATTTTAGCCAGCTTCCAGCTGTTTTTATCCTTATAGGGGCCGTAGATATCTCCAACTTTACCGGCAAAAGCAAATTCGCCTAATTCGGGAGAAAGATCGTCTTTTTTGTAGAATGTAGGATCAAAAGGAACATCAGAATTGATATTCACAAATGCGGCAGGATCTGTAACGGTCGAAAATTCGTCCTTAATATCATTCGTCCATTTTACCAGTTTGTCTTCATCTGCTTTTGATGCAACCACAGGAAACGTGACATACTCAATATTCCTTGTACTTTCCTGTTTGTATTTTTCTTTGTTTTTCTCGTAATATGCTTTAAGCTCGTCATCTGACACTTTTACGGTACTATCAGAGACTGAAGTAAAAGATTTGCCAACAAATTGAATATTCGCCTGGTGATTGCGTCCTTTTAAGTCGCTTTTTACTTCGTCGCTTGTCAGGTACATCCCTTTTGCAAGAAGATTATTGTACTTTGAAAAAGAACGTTCTTCAATAATTTGATTTTCAATGAATAGCCAATAGCTGCGTTCCTTGCCTGTACTGTTTGATTGCTGATATTTTAAAAACTGGATCAAAGCACCACGATTAACAGTTCCGGTGTTCGGATCGCGGAAAATACTTTGAATAATGGCATGGGGATTCTTTCCCTGAACCATATCAAAAAGCTCAGGAGAACTGACTGCGATACCAAGATTTTCGTAGATATCTTTCATTGTGAGATTTCTCACAACACTTTGCCAGGTCTGTTCCTTAATCTGGTCAGTGGTCTGTTGATCAAGTGAGGTTTTGCCCGAATTCATTTTGTAAATCTCGGACAGTTCATCCACTTTTGCCTGAAATTCGGGATAAGTCAATGTTTTCCCGTCAATTTCCGCTAATTCCATCTGCTTACCGCGCATAATCGAACTTGATGATTTGAATAAGTCACCGAGAATAAATGCAGCGAGTGCCAATCCAATAAGTATTGCAATCGCAATTCCGGCACGGTTCCTGATTGTCTGTAATGTTGCCATCGATATTTGGTTACTTTATTATTATTTTTTTTATTGTTTATGAGGGTACGAAGTTAGTAAAATTAGACTTTTAAAGTAGTGAGTAGGCATGAAATTTAATTACTTCCTGCCAATTTCATCTCTACCAGTTCGATTCTGGTTTTTGAACAGCGTAATATCTTAAATTCATATTTCCCGATTACCAAAATCGTGTTTGCTTTTGGAAAGCTTGGGTGATGATAAAGGAGATACCCAGCCAGCGTTTCATAACTGTTATCTTCTTTTAAATTAGTGTTATACGTTTCGTTGATTTCGTCAACACCAAGTCTCCCTGAAAGTATAAAGTGATTTTCTTTCACCATCTTTGAAATGATATTCGGCGTATCGTGTTCATCTTCAATTTCTCCGAATATCTCCTCCAGGATATCTTCGGTGGTGATCATTCCTGCTATTCCACCGAATTCGTCCACCACAATAGCCGTGCTTTTATGCTCACGAAGGAGTTTGGCAAGCAGTTTACTGGCTTCCATCGTCTCGGGAACGAAGGATACCTTTCGAAGGCAGTCTTCAATTCTTTGCGGATGGCTGAAAAGATCGGAGGAGTGAGCATACCCGATAATGTTATCGCTCTTCTCTTTGTAAATTAATATTTTCGAAAAGCCCGTATCAATGAATTTCTGGGTTAATTGCTCGATTCCGGATGTCAGTTCAATAACTTGCATATCGGGCCTCGGAACCATACAATCCCTGATTTTTATTTTCGAAAAATCAAGTGCGTTTTTGAAAAGTTTTATCTCACTATCAATTTCGTGCGGGTTCGCACCCTGGAAATTTTCCATTTCGCCCAGGAAATGATCCAGATCAGTCTTGCCAAATACACGCTGTTCCTGTTTAGGGCCTATTTCGGCATGTAATAAATGTTTAAGAATAAATTTTGAAATTTTGAGCGAAAGACGCGTGATGGGGTAGAACAAATAATAGAAGAAAGCTGCCGGAACCGATAACAGGTTAAGCGCCTGGTTATTTTTAAACTTAAATACTGTTTTAGGTAAAAATTCAGCAACAACAAGAATAATCATCGTCGAAATAATGGTCTGGATAATCAGTCGTAACGATTCGGTCATCAGGTAACCCTCCATCAGCCTGTCAAGGATTGTGGCAAATGACAAACTGTAAACAACAAGGGCAATATTATTACCTACAAGCATCGTTGCTATAAATTGCCCCGGAGTTTTCAGAAACTTATTGATAATTTGAGCATTGACAAGATTTTTAGACTTGTCGAGCTCCAATCTCAGTTTATCCGATGAAACAAAGGCAATCTCCATTCCTGAAAAGAAAGCAGAAGCGATTAATGTTATCGTTATGATTATAAGCTCATTCATATATAAATTACCCGATATTATTGTTGGTCAACATAGGCATACCCTTTCGTTTTTTTGAAGGTCCATTTCGTCATTTGGGTATCGGATTCAAATCCCCCTGACCCTGTAAAGAATTGTTCTCCTTTTTTAATGCTTACAAATTTATCAGAAAAGATCCGGTTTTGTTTTTCAAGGAAAATCAGCTCTTCGGTGCGCAGCGTGTCTCCCTTATTATTTACCATTATTACGTTTCCGGTAGCCAGCCATTTTTGTTCACGTTCGAAGTTTTTCCCGTAGTTGGCTGACAATTCCGAAATTATTTTTTTGTTTTCGTCAAATTGCTGAACATGAAATCCGTCCGGGAACTCCTTGTAAGGTTCTTTTTCCTTATCGTTGACCAGCATTTCCTTATTAAAAACCAGCATTTTCGGGGTCGTAAGGTAATATCTTACAACTCCGGAATCGGTGTAATTTGATTGAAAATCAATTGCTTCCAGTGAAGGTACATTTTTTTGGAAGAGCATTTCGGAAGGTATATCAGACGCAACTTTCGAGCTACATGATAAAATAAGTATTGTCACCCCAAAAAAGAAGGCTACAAATATTAAATTTTTGCTTCGTTGGTTTTTATTTAAAAAACTAACGAAGACGGACAATTGTACTTTCATTAATCCAACCTCCTATTTTAAAACTGCTTCCGGCTTTAATATTTTCAAATGATGCTTCTTCTTTACCAGGAAAATACTGGGAATACGTTGTAATCTCCTTGTCTGCTTCAGCAGTAACTTCAGGGTCAGCTGCTTTTGCTTTGATAAACTGATCAACAGCCAGGCAGTAAACCATCCTCTGCTCCAAATCCGATCCTCCGATCGATTTGGACGATTCAGCATATATCCTTCCGATCAGCAGATAAGGTTTACCCCATCGCGGATTCAGACTGATTGCCTGTCGGGCGTAGTTACGAACCTTGGGGTAATTTTTTTTAGCGTAAAAACCCAGCGCCAATTCGTAGTAATCGTTTGCTTGTTTGAATTTATCCTTTTCTGAATTTCTCTTAATTGCTTCTTCATCGGCCTTCTTACCGAAATCGATCACATCGCTGGCATTACCTTCAATACCCAGTTTTTCTTCCCGGTCAGAAAAGGTGAATTTAAGATATTTTGATTTCGAATTGACGGAAAGCTGATATGTCCCGTCAAAACTTGTGAAAAAACTGCTGTTCGAGCGGTGTGCAGTTACTCTTACTCCTGATGCTGGCAGACCAGCCGAATTGTAAACAGTGCCCTTTATATTCCTTTGCTGGGCCATAGTTACTGTAATCCCAGGAATAAATATCAGAATTACGACCATTAACAATTTCAGCTTTGATCTCATTTTAATGACATTTAAACTTTTAGTCGAATTTGCGTTTTATAAACCACCTGTCGTGTAAAAGAAGGTGAAGTGTGAATTTTGCATACGACTCCTGGATGAGATTATTTTGCGTGGTTCCTAATCGCCCAAGTTCTGCCGATAAATTAAGCGATGAAAGGGCCCTGCTAAATGGTAATCCCAATCCAAAGGTAACTCCATAACCTTTTATTTGTTCTCCATTAATGGTTATATAGGAATTCTCGTAAAAAGCCCCGGCTCTGTATTGTACCCTGGCCCAATAATTCCTGATTGAGTATGCGTCCGGGGTGATTTCAAAACCAGTGGAGTAGCGGGTACTGTTGGTCAAATACTCTGAAGTGCTGCCCAATAATGGCGCATCGCTCCATTTTTGATGATATACATCGGCACCAAAATTAATTTTGTTTTTGTAGGAATAGGAGATTCCGCCGCCGATAGTTAACGGAAGTGTCAGTCCACTGCCTGCATTTTCCTGATGAGAAAGCGTATCAATGATTGGTGTGCTTGTCGAAGAGTTTCGGAAGAGAACGCGTTCCTTGTGTATGACGTATTTCGACGACATGTTTTGTTTTGGTTCAAAAACGACTCCCAACGTCCATTGGTTCTTCTTTTCCGTTTTCCACGTGTACTGCATTCCTGCTGTCAGGCCAAAATTGTGAACCGTTAATTTGTTTTCCTCAAGGTAATCATAGGCAGCGGCATCATAAGGAAAGTTAAGGTAATAGCTGTCTGCCAGGGTGCCAAACAGGTACCAGGCATTTACTCCGACCGAGAGGTGTTTACCAATGTTAAAAGCATTACCGATAAAAGCCTTTGAAAGCGTACCTGTACCATTGATGGATGTCGTAGATATCCCGTCTATTGTCTCTTCAGTGGAAGTAATCTTATAACCTTTTTCAGATAAGGGTAAGATACCGAATGCCGAAGCCCACCATTTTTTTATGGGGAACGAAAATGCCAGGTAATTGAAATTTACATCATTACTTCCATTTGTCTTATTTTCAGACTGATAAATGGTATGTTTTGAATTTATCCCGAATTCCATCAGAAAGGTCATGGTGTCAATGGCAGTATAAGAAGCAGGATTTCCGGTATTGATCTGAAAACCGTAACGGGTTCCAATCCCGGTTCCTCCCATTGCTGCGCTGCGTCCCAGCGAGTATCCGTTCAGGGTTCCTATCCCGTAACGGGAATAAGGGGAACTGGTACTGGAGCTGTTTTCATTCTGAGCCTTCAATACGGGAGACAGCAGTAAAAGGGTCGTCGCAATTGCGAATGATACACTAATTTTTTTCAGCATTATATTCAAGAATTCGGTTTAACCCTATGAGGGTAATTTCAAATTTTACAAAGATGGTGTTTTTTAACTTTTTTTCAAAAAAGAATAAATCACCTCCGGTCAAAATAACCTGGCACTTTGGCCGGTCATTTAGTACATGGTCGATCATTCCGTCGATTTCGAAGATCATCCCGTTTTGAACACCGGCTCTTATGGCCTCTTCTGTTGTCTTCCCGATATCCGGCCATTGGTCTGCACGTTCAACCACCGGAAGATTCTTCGTGAATTCGTGAAGAGACCTGAACCTCGTTCTTAATCCGGGAGAAATATTCCCCCCTAAAAAACGGTTGTTTTTGTCAATCAAATCAAATGTTATAGCGGTGCCCGCGTCAATGACTAAAAGCTCTTTCCCCGGAAAAAGGGTGATGCTTCCAACAGCGGCAGCGAGCCTGTCGAGCCCTAAAGTCTCCTTTGATTCATAAAGGTTCCCGATAGGGACAATCGTGTGGTGATCGAATTCAATAAAAAACTCAAACGCTTCTTTTAGTGCCTTAATCAATCCGGGTTCAACGTCAGCAACAGAAGATAGAATCGCTTTATTTAAGTCGGGATAGAGCTTCTTTAAATCTCCCAGCCTGTCGATATTAAGTTCCTCCATGCATATTACCTGCACGATCTCCCCTTTTTCAAATATTGCAACTTTGGTCTGACTGTTTCCTATATCGATAACGAGATTCAATTTCTTAAGATTCAATGTTCATACTAATATCGAATGCTGTGACTGAATGCGTAAGTGCACCGATAGATATAAAATCAACTCCAGTGGCAGCCACCTCTTTAAGCCGGTCTAAGGTCATGTTTCCTGATGCTTCAACTTTAGCACGGCCACTTATAATTTTAACACTTTCCTCCATGGCTTTGGTTGTCATATTGTCGAGCATGATGATATCCACACCGGCAGCCAATGCTTCCTTAACCTCCGGAAGGGTCGTTGTCTCAACTTCTATCTGGATTCCGTCGGGAATGCTCTTTTTTATTTGTTCCACAGCCCTGGTAATTCCTCCTGCAATTTTAATGTGATTGTCCTTGATCAGTACCATATCATAAAGTCCAATCCGATGGTTCGTCCCACCACCTATCATTACTGCGTATTTATCAAGAAGACGCAATCCGGGAACTGTCTTCCGGGTGTCGAGAATTTTGGTTTTATAATCAGCCACAGCATTCACGCAACTAGCAGTCATCGTTGCAATTCCGCTCATGCGTTGCATAAAATTTAATGCCAGCCGCTCACCGGTTAACAATGCACGATATGATCCTGAAATTTCCAGGATAAGATCGCCTTTGGCTACCTTATCGCCATCATTTATGAATGTTTTCCATGTAATTTCAGGACTGAGAGACCGGAAAATATATTCAGCCACGGCTAGTCCTGCGATTACACCCGCTGACTTGGCAACCATGGTCGCTTTAGCCTGTAAATCTAATGGAATCAGCGAGTTGGTAGTAATGTCCCCGGTTCCTATATCTTCCTTTAAGGCATAATCGACAAGTGTCTTAATTGAATCTAAGTTTAATCCGCTTTTGCTCATATTAATCTGACCGCTTCGTATTTGATTTTTTTACCTTTTTCCTGTATAATATGGTGCAATTGTTCTTCGATCTCCACAGGGAAATCGATCCTTACATGACCACCACGGCTCTCTTTTCTTTCAATAGCAGAGAGGGTAATTACCCGGCAGATATCTGTCAGGTTGATAATTTTATAGTAATTATAATCGGTTCCTGTTTGCTTGTATTGTTCTGCAATTGCCTCAATTCGTTCAAGTGCAGCTTGCATTCCTTCTGCATTGCGTACAATTCCAACCTGATCGCTCATGATATTGGCAAGTTCGTTTTTTACTTTCAGAAACTCATTATCGGTTTCCTGACAAAGAAGGATTGATTCTTGCTTCATCGTTAAGGGCATATTGATATTTAAATGACGGGCTTTTTCAATCACCCTTTTACCATAGACGAGACATTCGAGCAGAGAGTTGCTTGCGAGCCGGTTTGCTCCCATAACTCCCGTTGCTGCCACCTCTCCACAGGCAAAAAGACCCTGGATGTTTGTCTGCCCCCAATTATCGGTTCGTATTCCTCCCATCATATAATGAGCGGCCGGAGCAACCGGGATTAAATCAGTCAGCAAATTGAAACCTAATGGTTTAAGATGTGCGTCAATCGAGTGAAACCGACGAAGCAGATTTTTGTTATTGAGGTGCCTCAGGCTTAGAAAGACAGTCGATCCGGTCTCCTGCATTCTTTGGAAAATTGCGGAGGATACGACATCGCGGGGGGCAAGTTCTGCCAAAGGGTGAATATCAGGCATAAAACGGATACCATTCACATCCAGCAGGTGAGCTCCTTCCCCTCTAACTGCCTCACTGATGAGGTATGCCTCTTCCCCCTGGACCGCCAGAGCTGTTGGATGAAACTGTATAAATTCCATATCGGCAAGCCGTGCGCCCGCCTGCCAGGCAAGGGCGATACCGTCGCCTGTTGCTGTATAAGGATTTGTTGAGCGTGAATAAAGACGCGAAAGCCCTCCCGTGGCCAGAATAGTCGATTTTCCAAGAAATAAAATATTCTCGCCATCTGTAAATCGTAGTGTATGGACTCCTTTGCAAATCCCCTCTTCCACAATTATATTTATAGCCGCGCAATGCTCAAATGGTGTTATCTCAGGTTTGGACAATACTTTCTTCAGCATAAAGCTGGTCATCATCTTTCCGGTTGCATCACCATCGGCATGCAGAATTCTACGTTTCGAATGTCCCCCTTCAAGCCCTAATTTGAGATGGCCATCTTTATCTTTGTCGAACTCCATTCCTCTTTCCATGAGCTCTTTAACCCGTTTAAGGCCTTCGTTGACAAGGAGGTATACTGCATCCTGGTCGCATAAATTGCGTCCTGCAATCAAGGTGTCTTCGAAATGAAAACGCGGATCATCTTCATCCCCAATTGCGGCAGCAATACCCCCCTGGGCATTATAGGAGTTACTGATATCAAGATCAGATTTCGAAATTAATGCTACGCTGCCATAATCAGCTGCATGAAAAGCGGCCAACAAACCAGCAAGACCGCTTCCAACTACAATAAAATCAAATGTAAGGGTTTTCATTAACAATAAGCTCCCTCCGGATTAATGAGCGACAAAAGTAACATTTCTGTTGCAGAAAATTGCAGGATGTAATTTATTAATCGGAGTTATTTAATGAGGCGCTGTAACTAGCCTGAGACGGAATTTATTTCGATTGATTCGGTATTAATCTTGCATAAGCGACAGGAGGCTGCCTGACTTCATCAACTCTGATTTCAACAATATCTGAGAAATTGAGTATGAATTTCGATAATTTGCCGTATTTAATATTTTTATTTCGAAGAATAACCCCGACTTCTGCAAGATTGGCCCACCCATCTTCTTTCGCACAATCTTCGATTGCTGATATTAATGCCTCTCTGTCAGTTGTTTCCATATTGTTTGATATTAAGCCTGTTCATGCAGACAAGAATTACAAATTAATACAGTTTAAAACACAGTTGCTAATATACACATTTTTTCAATATAATCTGGAATATTTACTTAGATTTGAACCGCATTGGCATATTCCCCTGCCCAATTTTTTAGGGTGATTAAATGATAATTTTATTGAATTATTTATGTCTGATTCTTTCAAAAGTGACAATCTGAGGTCCGGAAACATGGATCATTTAAACGGTGTCGTTAATTATCCTCTTCCTGACCTGACCTATTTAAGAGATATGGCTGAAAACGATGAATCTTTTGTAAACGAGATCATCACCCATTTTTTGGAAAATGGACCTGAATCATTGAGTTCAATGAGGCAGAGTGCTTTGGCAGGAGATAACGAAAAATTGCGGTTTACTGCTCATAAACTTCTCCCGCAACTTACTTTTGTTGGCATTCTGGCTGCCATCCCTCTTGTCTCAAAAATAGAAAGTGAAAGCAAAAACGGCCAGGATCTTTCTGATATCACTGAAAGAGCTATCAGAATAATTAATTATGGTATTGAAGATTTAAAAAAAATGATTTAATAAATTATTTACTATGAAAATATTAGTCTGTGAGGATGACTTTATGATCACCAAGGCAATTGAACATAAACTTATAAGCGAGGGGCATGAGGTGGATGTCGCATCTGATGGAAATGAAGCAATGACCAGGATCAGTAAAACAAATTACGACCTGATAATGACCGATCTTTTAATGCCATTTGTCGGCGGGCTTGAATTGATCAATACAGTCAGAAATGAACTGCATCTGGGAACGCCAATCATTGTTTTGTCGACGCTCAGTAACGAGGATTCGATAATCGAGGCATTTAAACTAGGTGCTGATGATTATATCACAAAACCTTTTAGTCCGAATGAAGTCTCAATTCGTGTAAAAAGATTATTAATCAGGAGATAATATGTTATTAATCAAGGCTTCGGCCAGGATTGTAAGGTTTTTTGTTTTTTTCTTTATTCTCTTTTCGAATTTGACAGTTTTCTCTCAGTCAATTGACGTCGGGGATACTGTTTCGTCTGATAAGATGCTTGCCAAAGCGCGCGAATATGCTTACAATAACCGTAAGTCTGAGGCGCGGAAAGTATGCCGGCAAATTTTGCAACACGACAGTACTTACTATGATGCGGCTGTTTTAATCGGCCGGACTTATGCCTGGGATGGAAAATATGATTCGGCCAGGATAGTTCTTAACCACGTTATTGAACAGCGGGTTGGATATTATGATGCAGTGGATGCATTGATTGATGTTGAGAACTGGAGTGAAAAATACATGACGGCTATTAAATATGCCGATATCGGGTTGGCCAGCCATCCGAATGATACTGGATTTCTCTACAAAAAAGCCCGGGCACTAAACAATTCGGGGAATTCGAAGGATGCTGTAATTATTCTTAATCAGGTAATTGCAATAAACCCTTCCGATAAAGACGCTTCCGGTTTGTTGTTGACTATCCGAAAGGAGAAAATGGTCAACAAACTGACGATTAATTACTGGACCTATACTTTTAATAATGATAATCCCTGGAGCTTTGCTTCTGCAGCAATCGGCCGAAAAACTTCGAATTTCGGAACTGTATCCCTGCGTTATAACTATGCCAGTCGTTTTGGGAGAGAGGGGAACCAGGTAGAGATCGATGCCTATCCGGCAATTGCAAAAGGTATTTATATGTATTTCAATACCGGGATATCCGATAAAAAAAACTTTCCATTCTCGCGTCTTTCGATGGAACCCTATGTGAAGTTACCCTTGAGTTTTGAAATGTCTTTCGGATTCAGGTATCTTAATTTCGATGACAGCCGGATTGCTGCTTTCGATTCGAATAAAGTGGTGATTTACACCGGGACCATCGGTAAGTATTATGGTAATTACTGGTTTTCGGTCAGACCCTATTTTACGCGTGGAAAAGAGCGATGGTCGAAATCTGTAAACTTGACGGTCAGGCGTTACCTGACTGATGCTGACAGCTATTTATCTGTAATCCTGGGTACGGGAATTTCTCCCGACGAGCAACAATATGCTTTTGATCCGGGTTACTATCTGAAATCCAGTAAAATAGATATCGATTATCAGCAGAAAATAGCCAACCGGTTTTTTTTAAACTGCGGAACTGGCTTTGCACGCGAAGAAATACGTGCCGGTACCAAACGTAACCGGTTCTCCTTCGATATCGGGGTTAGTGTTTTGTTTTGATTTTTGCCGGAAGTTATCCGGTTGCAAAACCCGGGTTTAATTCCATGTTATTTATTATAAAATTTTTGAAGCTAAACACGTCAATTGAATGAAGATGAAGCTTTTTGTTATTAAGCTGGTAATTATAATTTTGTTCTTCGTGCAATTCGACAGCACTTACGGACAGAAAACTACAAATGATGTCCAGCATATTGTAGCTAATGGTGAAAACATTTACAAGATTTCGCTTCTGTATAATGTACCTCCTGATTCGATCCGGAAATGGAACAATCTTGATCGAAACTATACGGTCAGAATCGGGCAGCAATTATTTGTCAGCAGTCGGAAGTCTTCTGCGTCTGAAACTAAAAGATCTCCTAATAACATCCTGGCTCAGATTCCTGGTACTTCAGGATCACTCAATGCTCCATTAACTGATTCTTTGAATACCGCCCGGCAGAACAAATTTTTACCGTTTTATTCGGAGTCGGTGAAGGGTAGGAGCAGGACTACGTTTTTTGGTACGGTTCAATATTATTATAAAAGATCGAACGTTCTTTTCAGAATAATCCTCCTTCTGAACGGGGTTTTTATTTTTTCTGTCATTCTATTGCTTATTACTATATTATTCAGGCGTTTAATGGATGGATTTGACGAGTTGAAAAGAAAAGAATGCCAGGATCGTTATCGTGATTATATTGCCGGTTGGCTTTACGAAGAGCACACCGGAGAATTCCCTGAATCATTAAAAAAAGAGTTCAAGTACAAGGTTTACCGTGATTTTTTCACATCTGAATTGTTATCGCTCCATGCCAACCTAACCGGAGAAAGCGCTGAAAAACTTGTTGGATTATTCCATTTTGCCGGGTTAAAGAAATATTCGATCCTCAAGGTCCATCATTCTTCATGGCATTTGAAGGCAAAGGGTTTCCGAGAGTTGGCTCAAATGAAGATAAAGGAAGAAAACGACCTGATATCCAATTATCTGAATTCCAAAATTCCCATGCTACAAATCGAGGCACAACTGGCCTGGATTCAGTTAAACCCCGACGATCCGCTTAGTTTCCTTGATGATCCTGACATTCGTCTCACGGAATGGGCGCTGCTCAATTCTCTTCATTCATTAAAGAAGATTGATAAAACTCCCGATTTTGGCAGGTGGTTACAAAGTCCAAACAAAAGTGTAACACTTTTTGCCATCAAGATGACAGGAATATTCAAACAGTTCGATAATGCTGAAATGGTTACCCAACTACTTCAGGATGCAGATCCTGACATCAGGTTAGAAGCCATAATAGCACTTGGGAAAATGGGTGTACCCTCTCCTGGGCCGGAACTTAAGCAGCTGTTTCCAGGTGAAGGGCTAATTAATAAATCAGAGATCGTCCGTTCACTCATGTTGTTATCTGACTCACAAAATATACCTTTTTTCGAAGAGGTACTCAGGGATGAAACTGAACTCAATCTCCGTATTCTGGCTGCCAGGGGATTTGTATCATTTAATGGCATTGGCAAAGAGAGACTTGAATTAATATATGAAGCGGCCGATCCGGTGTTAAAAAAGATTATTATTCATGCAAAAGACAATAGAATCTGATGTACGATATCATTAGAATACTGAATTACATGATTGAAAATGGGATATTCATTTTTGCCATTGCAATTTTCTTTACCTACATCGTGATGGCGATTATCTCAGGATTAGAAATGACCAGCTATATGAAAAAGAATAGTTTTGTCGACTATTCTGCGATTATTTCATCTCCTTTTGCCCCACCAGTTACAATCCTTGCCCCCGCTTATAATGAGGGGAATACCATCGTTGAAAATATAAGATCGTTGTTATCAATTCATTACAGTGATTTCGAAGTGGTTGTTATTAATGACGGAAGTAAAGATGATTCACTTGTAAAGATAATTTCCCATTATCAGCTTGAAAAAGTGAATTATATGATAAATTATTCGATTCTCACTAAACCAATACGCGGGATTTATAAATCGACTAATAAAGCATATAGCAAGCTTATTGTGATAGATAAGGAGAACGGAGGCAAGGCCGATTCATTAAATGCAGGTATTAACATCAGTTCCAAAAAATATTTTGCCGCTATTGATGTCGACTGCATCCTTGAAGAAGATGCCTTGCTGAAGATGATAAAGCCGATTCTTGAAGACAATCAAAACCGCGTAATTGCTACGGGAGGTGTCATCAGGATAGCCAATTCCTGCAAGGTAAAGGACGGGAAAATAGTGGAGATCAATTTGCCCTCAAGTTTCCTGGCCCGTTTCCAGGTACTCGAATATACCCGTGCATTTCTGATGGGCAGGATGGCCTGGAGCCGACTTAACGGACTGCTGTTAATCTCCGGCGCATTCGGAGTATTCGACCGCGAAATCGTTATTAAATCAGGTGGATATGATAGCCACACGGTAGGCGAGGATATGGAGTTAATTGTACGGATGAGACGGTATATGATTGAGAACGATCTGAAGTACCGGATTGTTTATATTCCGGATCCACTTTGCTGGACAGAAGTTCCGGATAAAGTGAGAATCCTGGCGCGGCAGCGCAACCGTTGGACCCGGGGTACCATGGAGACGTTGTTTAAGCATATGACATTGTTTTTTAATCCAAAATATGGAAATCTTGGATTACTTGGTCATCCTTACTGGTTCTTTTTTGAGTGGCTGGCACCAATAATAGAGTTTCTTGGCATATTCTACCTATTACTTGTTATTGCAATCGGTAATCCCGATTGGCCTTTCTTCTTCGCGCTGTTTGGATTTACTTATCTCTTTGCCGTAACTTACTCTGCATGGGCCATTGTTTTTGAAGAATTTACTTTTGCCCGTTACAGGCAAAAGCGCGACATTTCAAGGCTTCTGGTTATCGCACTTCTTGAACCTGTTTTATATCATCCTATAAATGTCTGGTTTTCACTTAGAGGCAATTTCCATTACCTGATCGGGAATATTTCGTGGGGAAAGATGGAAAAAAAGGGATTCTCTGACAAAAAAAAATGAAACGAGCCTGAGATTACCTAAAAGTGAATCAATATCAGTAATTGCGAGTTCCATGTGACTAAAAAACAAATTATAATCACATGAAAAATTAAAACGTACAGATCAACGAAAATGGAAATTATTAGCCGAAGAAAAAGACTGAAGGATAATTTGGTATTGGGCACCAAAAGATACCTGACAATAAATCTTGTGTTTTTAATACTTTTGATTTTGGCCCGTATCTATGAGTATTTTTTCCTTAATCTTAAATTAACGATTCCTTCCGGAAGTTTGAACCTTGAATTGGGGGGTGTTTTACATGATATTTTAATGCTGTTTAATCTTTCAGCCTGGTTTATACTCCCGTTTTTATTAATTTATCTCATTTCCAGGAGTTTTGCTAATATCCTGTTAGGAATTTTAATCCTTCTCTTTATCATCGTTGAAATTGCACTAATACAGTACCTTGGCGCTACCTCCCTGCTTTTGGGACTCGATTTGTTTGGTTATTCATTGACAGAGATCGTCGGGATCGCTTCAGCAGGAGGCGGTTTTGCTCTTGCTTCGATTCTTCCGGTTACGATTGGTGTTTTGCTGATGATTGCGCTTTTCGCATTTTCGAAACATTTAAAACCGAATAGTTTGATGGTAATTGTATTTGTGGCGCTGGGCTTTATTTCGCTGGCGTTTACAAAGCACACAGTTCCCGATGCCCGTAAGTTTAATTCCGAACTGACATATAATTTGATGACTAATAAAGCTTTTCACATTTTTTCGGCGTCCTGGTCGTTTCTTTATCCCGATGAACCGAGCGAGGAATCACTGTTTAATTATTTTTACACAGGTCTTAATGTGCCGGGAAAGTCATTTGAATTCATCAGTAACGAGTATCCGTTTCTCAGAAAAGATGATACACCCGATATTTTGGGAAAGTATTTTAATACAGGAACAGATAAACCAAACCTGGTTTTCATTATCGTCGAAAGTTTGGGGCGGGCTTACAGCGGAGAAGGAGCCTACCTGAAGAGCTTTACCCCTTTTCTGGATTCGCTTGAAAATCATAGTCTTTACTGGGAAAATGTTTTAAGCACGGCTGGTCGTACCTTTGAGGTTTTGCCATCTGTTTTCGGCTCGATGCCTTACGGGAAGAGTGGATTCGCTGAAATGGGTGCTGATATGCCTGATGGAATGTCGTTAATCAGCCTGTTGAAAGAGCGCGGATATGTATCACGGTTCTTTTATGGCGGCGATGCAACTTTCGATAATATGAAAATGTTTTTAAACAGGCAACATATTGATAATGTGATCGAAGAAAAGGATTTTGGCCCGGAATATAAAAAAATGCCCTCCAATTCCGGCAATTTTACATGGGGCTATGGTGAAAAGGATATTTTTAAAAAAGGGTTCGAAATCCTGGCGAATGCCGGATCTACACCGAGGCTGGATATCTACCTTACCCTGGCAATGCATGATCCGTATCGCATTCCCGATCAGGAGCATTACAATAAAAGAGTGGAGGAGAAATTTACCAGTTTTAAATTCAATGAAGGTCAAAAAGCAGAATACCGCAAGTACCTGCCAAATTATGCCTCGGTTCTTTATTTTGACGATGCGCTGCGCAATTTTTTCGACACCTATCAAAAGCGTAAAGATTTCAGTAATACCATATTCATCATTACGGGAGATCACCGCATGTCATCACCTCCGATATCCACACAGATCGACCGTTTTCATGTTCCGCTCATTATCTTCTCTCCTATGCTCAAATCAACAGCCAGGTTTTCGTCAGTGGTTTCTCATCTCGATTTTACCCCTTCGGTTGTGGCCTTCCTGAAAAGAAATTACGGGATGAGTTTCCCCACTTTCGTTCCATGGCTTGGGCAAGGTTTAGACAGTTCGACAACGTTCAGAAACACAAGGTCTTTCCCGTTTGTCAGAACTAAAAATGAAATGATTGATTATATTGACCGGGACTATTTTATTGTAAATGATCAGCTTTTTAAAGTTTCAGAAAACCTGTCACTTGATAAATTGACCGATGAGAAAAAGCTGATCGAAATTCAGCGAAAGTTCGATAAGTTTAAAACTGATAATTTAAAAGCCTGCCTGAATAACACCTTAATTCCCGATAGTTTGAAGTTCAGAATGCGACCGTGATAATTGCTGACCGGTTAGTTTCGGAAATAGTTGTCAAGAATTTTGGAGGTCATTGGAAGATAATATCTCCAGAAGAACGGAGTCCTGTCGTTTAGGTCCGATTCGTTTAAGACAAACATCTTTAAGTATTCCATTCCAATTAACTGATCAGAGGTTCTATGAATCGGGGCATCGGTAAAATCGCCGCAGAAATAGTAATAGGGCGACGCTGCAATATTTTCAAAAGCGGCAGGGAAAATCCGCGGGATATTGTGGTGATGAAGAATTGAATCCCCGGTTTCATTTGGGGAGAGCTCGTAGTAGGAGATAACACGGTTGTTCGTGTCGGTGCTTAACGTAATATCAAACCAATAGGGATACCTGATCTCTTTCGGAATACTAAATTTCTCAACACCATAATTAAAACTCTTCACAAGAGGGACTTCAAACTTAAGATTGGTCTCTTTTTCTAAAATTGCAATGGTCTCATCGGAATGTACAAACACAATTCCGGGTTTGGTAAAAGACCATTTATCGTGGTGCTGCTCCTTGTATAACCGGATTACCCATTTGGGTAATTCGGGGTTTTTTATCGTATCGAGTTGTTCGAAATAGCGGCCGGTCCAACCACTCCATTTAAGACCTAAAAGATGCTCTGCCTCAACTTTTTCTGTGGTTGATGTTGGGGTCGCGAAAAAGTTAAACTCAGCAAGAATCAGTTTCTTTTTCTCCTTCATCTTTTTTAAATAGAGCACATCATTTTTATCTAACCCGCCATACACTTTCTCTGAATGTTCGGTCAAATCTTTTTTCTGGTACCATTCGTTGTCGTAAATCCCGTAAGTGTCTGTAAAATAGGTCATGTCTGAACATGTACTGAGACTGTCCAACTGTTTTTCAGTTAGTTTAGCAAGGTCTTTAATCAGAAAATGACCATTTTCGAGCGGGAAAAATCCAAGGTAATCAGTCTGGGGCGAATAGAAATCACCATTTGGTTTTGTATATTTCTGATGCGTAAGTACCCAGTCGAAAGCACGATGCTCAAGCCCATATTTTGTTAATACTGTCTTATCCATAAATATAATATTTGCTTTATGGGATGGTTTAATCATCCATAACACCCATAAAATAAGCGGAAGGAAGATGAATATGAACAGGGCAATATTGATTATTTTTTTTCTCATTGTTACAGGAATAATATATTGTAAATTACAGGTTGTCAGTTGTGTGCGTCAAAATAAACCCGCTTCCGTGGATATTCCGGATTTCAATTGACGGGTCATCTTTCAGGTATTTCCTTAATTTGGTAATGAATACGTCCATACTCCGGGTTGTGAAATAGCCATCATCGCCCCATATCCTTTTTAACGCAATTTCGCGTGGAAGCAACTCGTTTTTATGCTCGCACAGCAATTTTAGGAGTGCTGATTCTTTCGGGCTGATTAACTGGCGTTCTCCCTCGAGCCTTATCTCGCGCAATTTGGGATCAAAAATATATTTGCCGATTTTAAATAACTGGCTATCTCCGGCAGCAGTTCCCTCAGATCTTTTAAGCACAACCGCAATTTTATAAAGCAAAACATCCGCATCAAAAGGTTTTATAATATAATCGTCGGCACCAATTCGGTAACCAGTAATAATATCCTCTTTTAATGATTTGGCTGTCAGGTATATAATGGGTATATTTGGATCTATGGCCCTGATCTCTCGTCCAATGGCAAATCCATCAATATGGGGAAGCATCACATCCAGCAGACAAAGGTCAAATGATCTTTCCTTAAATGTACTCAACGCGTGTTTTCCATCATCGAGCCAAATAACAGAAAAATTGCAGATTTCAAGGTAGGATTTTAGAACGGTTCCAAAACTCAGATCGTCTTCTACAAAAAAAATTGATTTTTTTTGGCTCATCGTCTGTTGATTATAAATGGAATGAAAACAACAAACCGGCTCCCTTTCCCGGGCTCACTGTATACTTTAATGCTTCCGAAATTGGCTTCCAAAATTGCTTTGACATAACTTAGCCCAAGACCAAAACCTTTAACATTATGAACATTCCCGGAAGGAAGCCTGTAGAATTTTTCAAAAATTTTGGTTTGAACTGCCTTACTGATTCCAATGCCATTATCTTCAACTGTGATGTTAATGCCTTTGGGACAATTGTTTGTCGACACCGTTATTAAAGGGACGTCGGGTGAATATTTGTTAGCGTTATCTAACAGATTGTACATGAGGTTTGTAAAATGAACAGGATCGGTTGTTACCACAGGATTGGATGCATCAAGCTTAGTGTTGATTTTTCCACCCCTTTTCTCAACCTGCAACATTATCCCCTCTATCGTCTCTGAGATCAGCTCATGAACATCAACCGACCGGAAGTTCAATTTGAACTCTTTCCTGTCGAGTATGGCAATCTGAAGAATCCGTTCCACCTGTTCGTTCATTCGTATGTTCTCTTTTTTGATCATCTCTGTAAAAAACCTGACCTTCTCTTCATCTTTGATTACTTTATCGTTTAATATTGAGTCGGATGCAATTGAGATGGTTGCAATCGGGGTTTTAAACTCATGGGTCATGTTGTTTATGAAATCTGACTTCATTTCTGATATTTTTTTCTGCCTGAGAATCAAAAATATACTTAACGCAAAGGTGAGAAAAATAATCAATGTAAACACGGCCGAAAGGCCGAGCAACAGGGTAGTGGTATGCCCGATAAAAAAATTTCTGTCGGGAAAATAAACCGCCAGCTCAAGATTTTTTCTGAATATGTCATCCGGGAAAAGGTTTACCTTATACCATTTTTGGAACTCCGTGGATTTGTGATCGTTGATGACAATACTATCTCCTGATAAAATGGCAAAATTAAAATCGATAGGGATCGCCCTATCCATTAATTCTTCCTTAAGTATTTTTTTTAATTGGTTTTCGTCGATATGACGTCCGGTTTCCCAACCCTTGTACTCAATTTGAATCTGGTTAGATAATTTTTCAAGCTGCTCAATTTTTTTTTCTATTTTTTTTCCAAATTCGGGAAGACCCGACAAGATGACGGAGTCATTAATGGTCACTATTGTATCTTTTCCCGAAAGTTTATACTGTTTGTCCGACTTCCGGATAATATCATCTGATTTTATGTTGTGACTTACTGGTTTCAGTTTTCGTGACCGGGAAGCTATTACGCTGATGCGTCCATTAATGCTGTCTCTCTTTACTGTCACATCAAGATCTTCGAAACCCGGAACGGGAGGTGGCGGTGGCGGTGGAATCGGGGCATTTGCATCCCATTTAAGGGTGTCACTGTTACCAAAATTTTTGATGATTTTGAGATCATGGCCCGTTTCAAGACGTCGGACCGTTTTGTTCATCGCATCATTTACCGACCGGTCGAAAAGCTCATTCCTGACTTTCACTGAATTATTAAACCAATAGATCTGAACCGCCACTATGCCGAGTAACGAGATTCCCATAAGAAACACTAAACCAATGATGATGCGTTTATTCATAACCCAAAAATAGACAATAATTTAACCCTATTTTCAACTTTAACTTAACATTAACACTTTTTTACAGGACCTTAACCATGAATGGATAATAACACCGCTACTTTTGGGTTGTAATAAGAAATAAAAAGTTATTCACTATTAAATTTAAACAATATGAAAACTGTTTTTTTTGAAAAGATCAAAGGCTTTCGCGATGAGAATATCGGGCAAGCCTTATCAGTAATCCCGAAAGTGGATTATTTAAATTTCCGTAACCGGGTTGTGGCTGCTTCAATATTTACAGGGCTGTTGTTTACCTTTTCATCATTTACTTTCGGCCCTGTCGATAACGCTGTATTGGTCGATGATGCGCCCCAGAAGAAGGTTCAGCGCGTAAAGGTTGTTGTCAATAAGGATGGAAAAGAAACTAAAATTGATACAACTTTCAATCTTGTTGATGAAAAAATGATTACGCATAAAGTAGATTCAATTCTTAAAAAACTTGATATTGAGGGGATTGTGTCGAATAAATCTGGTGTTGTCATTCACCGGGGTGGAAAAGAAATGTACCTCAATCATCAGCAAGGCGCAAATCTCCCGGGCGAGGAACAATTTGACATCTTTATTCAACACGGGGATTCCGGCAAAATGACACATAAGAAGAAAATCATCCGTATAGGTGAGGGTGAAAATTTCTCTTTTGGAGATGTAGAAGGGGATCTTTTAGTGCCTCCTCCACCTCCTCCACCACCTCCGGTGCCCCCTTTCCCGTTCGAATTTAACCAGCGTTTTAGCTCCGATCCATTTGCTTTCGATCCTGATGACGCAGCAATTATTTCCTACGATAAAAAGGATATCGGAAAAGGGCTTGAGAAAATTACAATTATCAGGAAAAAGCAAGCCGGACACGAACAGAAAAAGGAAGTTAAAGTAAAGGTTGATGTTTCTGATGATGCGAAAAAATAATAAAAAATAAAAAAAGGCGGAACTGATTCCGCCTTTTTTATTTTTATTGATTACCAGGATTATGCCGGCATGTCAGGCAATGTCCACGGTGCACGGTAAGTATGTTTAATCAGTTCAGCTGCAAATTGAGGCGCAGGAACTGCATCAGTATATACTTTGTCGAACGTTGGGTGTCCATCATGGATGCTGAACTTATCTTCAACAACGATCTTGATTTGTTCCGCATCGGTGATGTTGGTGAATTTCATATTTGGTCCGTCCCAGTCCAATTCTTTGTTAAGCGTCGAAAGGCGTACGGCCAGAACACCCATCACAACCATTTCGTTGAATGGTCCTGACAAGCTGAAATCGGAAGCAGTTTTTACACGGGTTTTAGGTGATTCCTTGGCTGCACGAACCCAATCCATTTCGTGTGAAAGGGTAACGCGACGACGGAATTTTGGAGCCTCAGGTTTTTCAACTTTGCCATCCGGACGCAAAATCCATGGATTAACACCATAACATCCGCAAACCAGAACACCCTTTGTACCATGGAAGAAGACGCCACCGCCCTGATCATTTGGATTCTTACCAGCTGGCCATGCGGCAGGAAGCATTGGTTTAATGCCACCATCAAACCAGTATACTTCAACCTTTGGAAGTTTGATTTTCATTGCCCTTTTAGCTGTTCTGGCAGGGAAGGTCAGTTTCACTGCCTGTGCTGTTGGAGCGCAATCCTTTAACAATAAAGTTGAGTTGCCCTGAGCTTTGTCCGGATAGCCTAATTCAAGACCAACAAATACCGGGTGAAGAATATGGCAGGCCATATCCCCCAATGCACCTGTACCGTAGGCCCACCATCCGCGCCAGTTCCATGGGTGATAAAGTGGATTGTAAGGAATAACCTTCGCCGGACCTGTAAATAAATCCCAATCCAGTGTACTTGGAACAGCCGGAGTATCTTTAGGGGTGTTCAGTCCTTGTGGCCAGATAGGACGATCTGTAAATGCTTCAACTTTAGTGACTTCGCCAATTGCGCCGTTGGCAAGCCATTCGCAGGTCAGGTTTACACCTTCGCCTGATGAACCCTGGTTACCCATCTGAGAGGCAACGTCGTATTTTGCAGCCAGTTTCGTTAATAAACGTGACTCATAAACGGTGTGAGTAAGTGGCTTTTGGCAATAAACAGCTTTACCCATTGTGATGGCATGAGAAGCAATAATCGCATGGGTATGGTCAGCAGTTGCTACCAAAACTCCGTCGATTGACTTTCCCAGTTCATCATACATCACCCGCCAGTCTTTGTATTTTTTAGCATCCGGAAATTCTTTAAAACAACCGTCAGCATACTTCCAGTCAACATCGCATAAACCTACGATATTTTCCGATTTAAGGTTCTTTAAATTTCCATGACCCATACCGCCAATTCCGACAGCGGCGATATTTAACTTATCGCTGGGTGCCTTATGGCCAAGGCCTGCAATCGTGTTTGAGGGAAGAATGGTGATTGCAGCAGCAGCAGCAGCGCTTGTTCCCAAAAATCCCCTTCTTGAAACTTTGTTGTTCTCTTTCATCCGTGTATAATTTGTTTTTTTAAGGTCGGATGGAACTCGCATGTGAGATACTCATCCTTGTTTGTGTTTAGCGAACATGCTCGTTTCATCGTGATGATTTAATCTTTTTAAGTTTGATGGATTTTAATTGAATGCTAAAGATATGAGTTCTTTATGATCCGAGCAAATTTTAATTCTATTATTATATTTAAACAGAGGTCGGTTTAACAACGAATATTCTGTCGTTTAATAAATTGTATCATTGGGAATTGTAGAAATCACTTCCACCGGATCAAATTGATTTCTTTATTTACAAGATTTGGAAAATTTATTTCTACAGAAAAATTCTTAATTTTTAACGCTTATTAATAGGGGAGAGTGGAAGGAACGTGCTGTTTGTTTATACGATTTGACTCCTTATTCAACGAAATAAAATCAATAATCTGATTTGTATTGTATCAAAACTTTACCTTCTTATAGAAAAATGTTTTGGTAATTTCTGCTGCAAGGATGTATAACACTACGATTAATAAAATCAGCAAATAGGTTGTAAAAGAGAGCGGAATAAAACCAAAAATCTTCCCGGGCGGTGTGAAGGGCAGAATCAATGTGAGAACAACTATTGACAATGTTGCTATTAACAGGTATTTGCCGGGTTTACTTTTAAAGAAAGGCTTCCTGCTTCTGATGACCAGCACTATTAATGAAGCAGAAATGACTGATTCGAGGAACCAGCCAGTCCTAAACTGCTCTTCACTGGCTTTAAGGATGATCAAAAGCAAGCCAAAGGTGAGATAGTCGAATACTGAACTAACTAATCCGAAGGTAATCATGAACTTGCGAATGGCTTTAATGTCCCAGCGTCGGGGATGGTCGATCATTTCGCCATCTATGTTGTCGGTAGCAATGGTCATTTCAGGGAAATCGGTCATCAGGTTGGTGAGCAGGATCTGTTTGGGCAGCAAGGGGAGAAAAGGGATAAAGAGTGAGACACCGGCCATGCTGAACATATTTCCGAAATTGGCACTTGTTGCCATAAACACATATTTCAGCGTGTTGGCAAATGTTGTTCGTCCTTCACTAACCCCTTCCAAAAGAACAGCCAGATCCTTTTCGAGCAATACAATATCGGCTGCATCTTTGGCAACATCAGCGGCAGTATCAACCGAGATGCCGACATCTGCTGCATGAAGCGCCGAGGCATCGTTGATACCATCACCCATATACCCAACAACATTTCCGGCCTTTCGCAAGGCAATGATAATTCGTTCTTTCTGGTTGGGCTCGATTTCGGCGAAAACATCTATAGTACTTGCTTTTTTTTGCAGTGCACTGTCGCTCATTTTGCCGAGGTCTGGTCCGGTGATGATCTTATTATCAGAAAGTCCGATCTTTTTACTTATGCTGGCTGCAACGAGTCGGTTATCACCTGTAATAACTTTGAGTGTAACGCCCAATTTCTTCAGTCTGATAATGGTGTCGGCAATATTTTCTTTCGGCGGATCAAAAAGGGTAAGAAACCCCAGGAAGGTCATGCTGGTCTCATCATCTTTGTTTATAATCGGTTCTGTCGAAATATTCTTATAAGCAATACCCAATGTGCGAAACCCCTGCTCGCTGAACTCTTCAAAATGCTTTTCTATCTGATCCTTTACAGAAGCGATTTCAACGGTGGTTCCCTCCTTAGTCTCGGCCAGGGAACATACTTCGAGGATATTGGTCAGTGCACCTTTGGTTACCATTAAATGTTGGTCGCCTTGCGTGACTACAATACTTAACCGCTTACGCAGAAAATCATAAGGGATCTCGTCCTGTTTCTTATAAGCTGCCATGTCAACCGGCTTGAAACTGCGAATGGCTTCATCAATAGGATTTGTAAAACCTGTTTCGTAAAAAGCATTGAGATAAGCATATAAGAGGACTTTGTCGCTTGGATTACCTTCCACGTCATTGGCTGACTGTACCTTAACCGTCCCTTCGGTAAGGGTTCCGGTTTTGTCGGAGCATAAAACGTTCATACTTCCGAAGTTCTCGATTGAAGCGAGTCGTTTGACGATTACCTTCTTTTCTGCCATTTTTTTAGCGCCATGAGCAAGGTTGATACTGATAATCGCCGGCAATAACTGCGGAGTTAACCCGACAGCGAGCGCGAGAGAGAATAAAAAGGAATCTAATACAGGACGTTGCAAATAAACATTGATGGCAAAAATGATGACCACCAATACCAGCGTTACTTCGCCAAGGAAATAGCCAAAACGTCGTATGCCATGTTCAAAATCGGTTTCCTGTGGTTTAACATTTAGCCGTTCGGATACTTTACCGAACTCTGTTTCTTTGCCGGTAAGTGTGACAAGTGCTTTTGCGCTTCCGCTCACAATGTGGGTTCCCATCCATAGTGAGTTTGTTCGAAGTGCAAGTGCCGTATCGGCAGGCAATACCGAGCCAACTTTTTCAACAGGAAAGGTTTCTCCTGTCAGCATGGCTTCATCCACAAAAATGTCTTTCGACTCCAGCAGAAGACAGTCGCCGGGAACAATGTCCCCCGCATTGAGGATAACGATGTCGCCGGGAACAATATTTTCAATGGGAATTTCCTGTTCCTTTCCGTCACGAAGTATTGAAGCCTTGATTTGGACGATAGCAAGCAACCTGGCCACTGCATTGGTGGCGCCATGTTCCTGCCAGAAGCCGAGAAGTCCGCTCACAATGACGATGATAAGAATAATTGTTGCATCAACGAGGTTATGCAGGAAAAAGGATAACCCGGTTGCAAACAGCAAAATAAGAATGATAGGGCTGTTAAATTGAGAGATAAGCAGCGAAAATACGTCCGATCGCTTTTTCGGTTTCAGGAGATTGGCGCCATAGGAGATGAGCCGTTTTTGTGCTTCGGAAGTGGTTAGTCCACTATCCTTTGTTTGAAGGTTTTTAATTGTTTCTGCAGCCGGGATGCTCCAAAAAGGTTGAGGATTCTGATCCATAGTACCATATTTTAATGAATCAATAACATTTGACCGGCACATCTTGTTTTCAAGGCAATTAAATAAATAATCCCTCTCATGTTTTAATTATGAGAGGGATTAATCTGCATAAAATGAATCGATTAAAATTCTCCCGTATTGCCGTTATCGTTGCCTTGACTGGGTTCCTCGGTGCGAGAGGGTTTAGACTTGAAATTATTAAGCTTGTAGCTTAGGGTTAATTGAACTACCTGCGGCTCTCGCTTAAATTTAAACTGGCTCTGGAAACCTTCGCCGTAAGATGTTCCTCCAAACTTCATTGTTCCGAAGATGTCCTGTATTTGCAAGGTAGCAGTAAGATTGTTTTTAAAGAAATCTTGTTTTAATGCGGCATTTGCAAACATCATTGGGTCGCGGGTCCCCTGGGCCGAAGCGGTAGCTC
>Ga0208789_1000720_pt1 | contig 25896 bp, 20 predicted proteins | sample Methanotroph_Enr_FD_187368 | JGI IMG/M metagenome (GOLD analysis project Ga0208789, IMG submission 187368) | Enriched soil microbial communities from Old Woman Creek wetland in Ohio, USA - Methanotroph_Enrichment_5 (SPAdes) (version 2) | ecosystem: Environmental > Terrestrial > Soil > Wetlands...
CTGCTCAAAAAGATTTCTGTCAATGACTATATACAACTGCTCACTGATGTGAAGAAAATAAGAATCAATGGAACTTGGTATCTGAACGAATTTACCGCTCACACACAAAGGCTAATCGATAAATTGGTAATCAAATTATATAATACGTAACTTGATGCGGAGTTAGAGCTTAAGCTCAATGTTAAGCAATTGCTTTTTGCGGGGGTGAAGTAACTATCCCAGTAAATTGTAAATTATTTGGCAAGTTTCCTATCGATTCCATATAAAGGCACACTTTAAAAGGCATAAAAAAAGGGGCAATTGAAGCCCCTTTTCTTTTTCAATCGTACAAAATTGTCGAAAATGTTGTTTTTAAATTTTGTAACTTATTGATTATCAGTACTATTTGTCGGAGTGGTCAGACTCGAACTGACGACCACTTGCACCCCATGCAAGTACGCTAGCCAACTGCGCCACACCCCGGCTAATAAGGCTGCAAAACTACATAATTTTCCTTTTCAAACAATACAGCAGGTACAAATTTCTTTCGAAAGGCAGTTCCAATAAGGATTCACTATGCTTTTGAATATGGAATGGAAATAAAAAAAGTTGCTCCTTTTCCCGGTTCACTTTCGGCCCAAAGCCTGCCATCGAGTATTGCAGCAAATTTATAAGCGACGGTCAGTCCCAGCCCAAGTCCGCCATATTGCCGTGTCGGACTTTCATCGACCTGCCGGAACTGCGAGAACATAACTTCCATATTATCCTCACTAAAACCTATTCCGTCGTCTTTCACATAGAAATCGATACTTTTGTTCTCACCAAACTTATAACCCAGTTCAATAAAGCCCTCATTCGAGTATTTCAATGCATTGGAGGCGAGATGTGTCAGTGCCCGTTTCAGTTTGTAACTATCGGTATAAATGCTGAAACTATTGTCTTTGTTTGCCTTGGTTGTTCTCACTATGATATATTCCTTCCCGGCGTTGGCTTTTTCCAGATTAATCCAGGTTTGCAGCGAGTTTAGTAAATCATTCACATTCACCGCTTCCATTTCCACACCAGTTGCACCGGCTTCGAACTGCGAAATATCAAAAATATCATTAATGATTTCGAGAAGCGAATCCACATTGCGATTGATAATATTGGCATAGGTAATTTTATCATCTTCAGGCATCGAAGGGTTGGCTATAATACCGGCAAAACCCATGATAGCATGCAGGGGAGTGCGCAATTCATGCGACATATTGCACAGAAAAGCAGCTTTTAGCCTTTCGGACTCGCCAGCTTTTAACCTGATGAGGTGGAGTTCGTCCTTCACCCGCTCAATTTCATCAACCAGTTGTTCATTCTCTTCAAGGCAGGAAGAATAGATCTTCTGCAATCCGTCCAATTTTTGTTTCGCGCGTAAGAAAAACAGTAAAAATGCAAGACTTAATCCAAATGATACAATAATGGCTAATATTCCGGCTATATTCATTTTTGAGGCCTCTTAAAATTAATGTAAAGATCGTAATAAATATTTTATGAACAACAGAAAAGATATGTTTTAACAGGCAAAATCCACATAAACCATCATGGTGTAATCCGGTGAATCCCTACCGGATATTCCTGCATAATTATGCGGGTCAATGTATTGTAATCATCATCTCTGGCTACAAAATCAAGCTTATTGGTATCGATAAGCAATACACGCAATCCGGGCTGTTGCCTGATATAGTCAAGGTATCCTTCCTGAATTTTTCGCAGATAATCGTCTTCAATTTTTTGTTCATATACCCGTCCGCGGCTGCGTATATTCGACTGCAGCCTGTTGATATCAAGGTATAGATATACAAGTAAATCTGGCTTTGGAAGTGCATTTTCAATTATTGAAAACAACCTTGAATAGAGATTAAACTCCTCGCCGTTCAGCGTTTTTTTTGCAAAAATAAGCGACTTCAGGATAAAGTAATCAGCGATGGTCACAGGTTGAAACATATCATGAACAGCCAGTTTATTTTTTAGTTGCTGAAACCTGTCAGCCAGAAACGACAATTCAAGCGGAAATGCATACCGGGCCGGATCTTCATAAAACTTAGGTAAAAATGAATTATCCTCAAATTGCTCGAGTATAAGCCTGCTGTTGAATTGCCTGGCCATTCGTGTAGCCAGTGTCGTTTTTCCGGCTCCGATATTTCCTTCGATTGTAATATAATTATAGGGCAGTATCATAATTCACTCCTGAACTCAGTTTTTATTTTCAACAGTTTTTCAAATTCGGCTGCATTCATGACCTCAGATAGTTGGGATTTGTCATCCGATTCAATCAGCAACCCGGAGACTGACAAACCAAAAACAGGATGAATCAGGCCAGGCTCCATGGCACAAAGCGGGACAAGAACAAACCTGCGCTTATGCAGCAAAGGATGTGGTATTATAAGGTCATTATCATTTATAACCCTGTCATCATAGAACAGAATATCGATATCGATCACTCTGCTGATGTATTCCTTTCCCGACCGCACACGACCCAGCTCCCTTTCAATCTGCAGGATTAAAACCAAAACCTGATGGGGAGTCAAATCTGTATCTACATCCAGAGCCTGATTGTAAAAGGTGGTTTCCGCCGAAAATCCCCATGGTTCTGACTCCACAACAGGCGAAAAGCGCAGCACCCTTCCTATCAACTTCCCAATCAGTTTCGTTGCATCAATGAGGGCGCCTAACCTGTCACCCTGATTGCTGCCCAGCGAAAAATAAACCTTTGCCATTTAATATCTCCAGATTTCAAAGGTACAATTAGAGTTCATATACTGAAGCAGAAACGATGCAGAAGTTTTAAACAGAAAAGCTTTTTATTAACATCGAAACGTCCCCCGGTTCAAACTCTCAAATCACCAATCGATTACCAATAAACTGATTGATCATGTTTTAAGATAAATAGTTAAAACTCCAAGGTAATTCCCCTGATCAGCGCAATAACTGAAGATGAAGGTACTGTAAAATCTTTATTTACTGATCAATAACAAAGGATGAATATGACTACAAGAACTTTCGAACAATTAATGTAACTTCGTGGGTAAAATTCCGTCTTATTTATTAAATCTTTAACCAAAATAAAAATGAAACAATTTTTCAAATTCACTTTCGCCTCGATGCTCGGGTTTCTGCTGGCCGGATTCCTGATTTTTATTATTTTCGTAGGAATAATTGCTTCCGCTGTTTCGATGGGCAATAAAGAAACTGTTGATGTGCCCGAAAAAACAATTCTGATGCTCACCCTCAATGAGCCCATCAGTGACCGTTCATCCGAAAATCCTTTCGCAAAAATTAATTTCAGCAGACCGGATGTGTCATCCCAACCCGGATTAAATGATATTATCAGCAATCTGAAAAAGGCTGCCGCCGATTCAAGGATAAAAGGGATTTACCTGGAGTTAACCGATGTTCCTTCGGGGCAGGCTACTATCGAAGAAATACGAAATGCACTTATCGAATTCAAAAAATCAGGAAAGTTTATCGTCTCATATTCTGAGGCATTCACACAGAAATCGTATTACCTGGCATCCGTTTCCGATAAAATATATCTGAATCCAGCCGGGGATATGGAATTCAAAGGTATGATAGGCCAGGTTATGTTCTTCAAAGGGTTGCTCGACAAAATTGATGTAGAAGCGCAGGTAATACGGCATGGAAAATTCAAAAGTGCCATCGAACCGTTTACACTTGACAAAATGAGTGAAGCCAACAAAACGCAGACATTGTCTTTTATATCAGGAATGTGGAATCATATGTTAAACGGAATTTCTGTAAGCCGCAAAATATCAGTTGAAGAACTGACTGCTATAGCTGATGAATTCAAAATTCAATCGCCGCAGGATGCTGTAAGTTTTAAAATGGTTGACAAACTTCTATATAAGGATGAAGTAATTGATGAATTAAAATCCAGGGTAAGTGTTAAAGATTATAAAGACCTTAAACTGATGAAATTAGGCAAATATGCCAAAGCACCTGAAACCGGTAAGAAAACCTCAACTGACAAAATCGCAGTTATCTATGCAACAGGAAGCATTGGCAGCGGCGAAGGCGACGATGCATCCATAGGTTCGGAAACCATCTCGAAAGCTATACGCAAGGCGCGCCTCGATGATAAAGTAAAGGCTGTAGTGCTCAGAGTAAACTCACCAGGTGGAAGTGCACTGGCTTCGGATGTAATCTGGCGTGAAATGTTGCTGACAAAAAAAGCTAAACCTGTTGTTGTTTCTATGGGCAATGTAGCCGCATCGGGAGGTTATTATATAGCTTGTGCTGCTGACAAGATTTTTGCCTATCCCAACACAATTACCGGTTCAATAGGCGTTTTCGGCATCATACCGAATCTGAAAGAAATGTTCAGCAAGAACCTTGGCATTACCTTTGACGAAGTAAAAACCAATCCTTATGCTGACTATATCCCGGTTACCCGACAGATGAATGATGCCGAACGCATGATCATTACCAGAGATATTGAAACAGTTTACAGCACATTTATCACTCATGTTTCGGAAGGGCGCAAACTTACCGTTGCTCAGGTCGACAGCATTGGGCAGGGACGGGTTTGGAGCGGAACCGATGCAAAACGTATTGGGCTGATTGATGAATTCGGAGGTTTGAATGATGCAATCACCGAGGCAGCCAAGTTAGCCAAACTAAAAGACTACCGCACGGTGGAACTCCCTGAGCAGAAAGATACATTTGAACAACTGATGGAAGCTTTTACAGGCGATAATACATCAATATTCATGAGAAAAGAATTGGGTGCCGCCTATCCGTATTTCAGTTACCTCAGCCGCATGAGCCATATGGAAGGTATTCAGGCTCTGATGCCATACGAATTCGAAATAAAGTAATAGTCTCTGTTCGCAATAAAAAAGGCGGCTCCATGCAGGAACCGCCTTTTTCGATTAAGCCAAATGGTGATTGTTTAAAAAAATAGCAAGCTTATTTTACAACATATCCATACCAGGTTCCTTCGTCGTAATTTCCATCGGTCGAAACCCACAACAGGTCGTTAGCAATCGAAAGAGAGAAACCATAATCCCCCTGGTTAAGTTTGAGTGATTTTTGATATTTTCCCTTCAGATCATAAATGTAGACTGTCTGTACATTTGCATCCCAACTGTATATATTTTTCTTATCGACAGCCACTGCCGATCCTCCGCTCGAAGCTTCATCAGTTGTAGTGAAACCTGAAATGCTTGTTTTTAATTTTCCATTTTTCATATTATACACATACAGTACACCATATTCCATAAAATAAATTAGCTTACCATTGGTGCTGATTGCCGGTGTAGCCTGTTCGGTGCGATCGGAAAAATCATACACTTCCTTATAGCTGCCCATCATAAGGTCATTCACCCTGTATAGCTTCTGCTCATAGGTATTTACATACAATTTTTTATCCGAAGCATTGTACATTATTGACCGCATGTCAAGATCAAATTTATAGCTCCCGATCTTTGAACCTTCGAGAGTAAACTTACTGATCTGACCATTTTCTGATTTGCCTCCATTACAGGTATACAGGTATTGACCATCTGAGGCAATATGCATATTGTGTGTCTGTGGGTTGTCTTTAAACACTACCCTGGGTGTGAGTGTTTGTGCACCGAGAGCGCCCGCAAAGAGCATAATGCAACAAATTGCAATAATACGTTTCATTGTTTTCATACTTTAATTGAATTGGTTTCTGATTTGACTATTTGGTATAATACAAAAATAATAATTTTTCAACATAACCGAAGTATGAATTTTCAATTAAAATAACCTCAATATAAAAGCCAGGCCACTTTATGCAGCCTGGCTTCTTCAATATCAGGAGAAATGATTTACTTGCTGAAATCCATTTCTGCCAATCGTTTATAATTATTATAACGCCATTTCGCATTATTCTGAGCTGCTTCAAATAGCTCAACAGCTTCGTTCGGGAATGATTTCATCAACGAAGTATAACGCATTTCCGATTTGAGGAAGTCCTGGAACAAAGAGAAATCCGGCTCTTTGCTGTCGAGCTGGAATGGGTTTTTACCTTCAGCTTCAAGCATAGGATTGAAACGATAGTTGGTCCAGTAGCCCGCTTTTACTGCATTTTCCTGTTGTTGCTGCGCTTTTTCCATACCGGAATGCAAACCGTGATTGATACAGGTGGAATAAGCAATGATGAGTGATGGTCCGGGATATGCTTCAGCTTCGCGTAAAGCCTTGAGGTATTGAGTTTGATTTGAACCCATAGCAACCTGTGCAACATAAACGTATCCATAGCTCATAGCCATCATTCCAAGGTCTTTCTTACGAACCTTCTTGCCAGATGCAGCGAATTTGGCAACCGCTCCGACCGGAGTCGATTTAGATGCCTGGCCGCCAGTATTTGAATACACTTCAGTATCAACAACCAACACATTCACATCCTCTCCCGAAGCAAGTACATGATCAAGACCACCGTATCCAATATCGTAAGCCCAGCCATCGCCACCGAACATCCACACCGACTTTTTGATAAAATACTGTTTCAGTGCAACCAGTTCTTTAGCAATTTCTGTATTGGCAGCTTCTAGCAACGGAAGAACCTTTGCGGTAGCTTCTTTTGATACCAGTGCATTATCCTTACCTGCTAACCATTCAGTACAAGCTTCTTTAAGCTCGGTTGTGGCATCACTGTCAATAATGATCTGCATGCGTTCGGCTATGCGGCTACGTAATTTATCAACGCCCATTGCCATACCTAAACCATATTCTGCATTATCCTCGAAAAGTGAATTCGCCCAGGCAGGACCGCAGCCCTGTGCATTGGTAGTATAAGGAGTTGATGGGGCTGAACCGCCATAAATTGAAGAACAACCTGTTGCATTGGCAACCATCATACGATCACCAAACAACTGGGTGATCAGTTTGATATAAGGAGTTTCACCACAACCTGCACATGCTCCTGAAAACTCGAACAGAGGTTGGGCAAACTGGCTGTTTTTAACGTTCTGCTCTTTGGGTGCGAGGGTATCTTTGTAGGTAACATTAGCTGCATGATAATCCCAGAGTTCCGACTGGTTCAATTGTGTATCAAGAGGTTTCATCACCAGAGCCTTGGTTTTGGCAGGGCAAACATCAGCGCAATTTCCACAACCTGTACAATCCAAAGGACTGATCTGAATGCGGAACTGAAGTCCATCGAAAGTTTTGGGAACGGCTTTAAGAGTGGAAGTTCCATCAGGCAAGCCTTTCATTTCGTCTTCATTGAGCAGGAATGGGCGGATAACTGCGTGAGGACATACATAAGCACATTGGTTACACTGAATACAATTATCCGAAATCCATTCGGGAACATTCACAGCTATGCCACGTTTTTCGTATGCTGCCGTTCCTGCCGGGAAGGTACCATCTTCACGCCCTAAGAATGCACTTACCGGCAAATCGTCACCCTTCATACTGTTGATAGGCTCAACCATATTCTTGATAAAATCAGGAATATTACGGGTATCTTTCTTGGCGGCAACTTCTATTGATTTCCATTCAGCCGGAATGCTTACCTGAATAACCTCAGCACCTCTTTCGATGGCTGCAATGTTCATGCGTACAATCTCCTCCCCTTTACGACCAAAGGTCTTTTTTACGGCAGTCTTCATTGCGGTGAGAGCCAGTTCGTATGGAATCACTCCCGAAATTTTGAAGAATGCAGCCTGCAGTATTGTATTGGTACGGTTTCCAAGGCCAATTTCTTCAGCAATACCGGTTGCATTGATGGTGTAGAACTTTATTTCATTCTCCGCCATATATTTTTTCATATTATCAGGCAGGCGGTTTCTGCTTTCATCGGCATCCCAGATACTATTCAAAAGGAAAGTGCCTCCCTTTTTCAAACCTTTCAGAAGCTCGTATTTGGTAAGGTAAGCAGGAACATGACAAGCCACAAAATCAGGTGAATTAACAAGATATGGGGAACGGATAGGATGATCGCCGAAACGCAGGTGTGAAGTGGTGATACCACCTGATTTCTTGGAGTCGTAGGCGAAATAAGCCTGGGCATATTTGTCAGTATTTTCTCCAATGATCTTAATTGAATTTTTATTTGCACCTACTGTTCCATCAGAACCAAGACCGAAAAATTTAGCCTGGAAAGTTCCTTTATCGGAAAGGTCAATTTCAGGTAAAACCGGAAGCGATGTGAAAGAAACATCATCAACGATGCCAACAGTGAAATGATTTTTAGGTTCATTCAGTTTCAGGTTGTTAAACACTGAAATCATCATTGCCGGAGTGGTATCTTTTGAACTGAGGCCATATCGGCCGCCAATAATAACGGGTTTGTTAGCTTTTTCGTAGAAAATATCGCGGATATCGAGGTACAACGGGTCACCGGTAGCACCAGGTTCTTTCGTACGGTCGAGCACACATATACGTTTTACTGATTCCGGTAATACATTGAAAAAGTATTTAGGCGAGAACGGACGATACAGATGAACACTAATCAAACCAAGTTTTTCTCCTTTTGCATTCAGATGATCAATTACTTCTTTTAGAGTTTCGGTAATTGAACCCATTGCTACAACAATATTCTCGGCATCTTTTGCACCGTAAAAGGTGAAAGGATGGTACTCACGACCAGTAGATTTACTGATATGCTGCATGTATTCTTCTACAATATCAGGAACTGCATCGTAGAAAAGGTTGGCAGCTTCGCGGCTTTGGAAATAGATGTCAGGATTCTGAGCTGTTCCTCTTGTTACCGGATGTTCAGGATTGATAGCCCGATCGCGGAATTCCTTCAACGCTTTATAATCTAACAGTTTGGCAAGATCCTCGGTAACAGGATATTCAACTTTCTGAATTTCATGTGATGTACGGAAACCGTCGAAGAAATGCATAAAAGGCACTCTTGAGCGTATGGCTGCCAGATGAGCAATACCGGCGATATCCATAATTTCCTGTACACTTCCGGTTGCAAGCATGGCAAATCCGGTTTGGCGGGTTGAATAAATATCACTGTGATCACCAAAAATTGAAAGCGCCTGAGCAGCGAGACTTCGTGCCGAAACATGAAAAACTGCTGGCAACAATTCACCGGCTATTTTATACATGTTAGGAATCATAAGAAGCAGACCCTGTGAAGCAGTATAGGTGGTTGTAAGAGCACCAGCCTGCATCGATCCGTGAAGAGTTCCTGCAGCACCTCCTTCACTTTGCATTTCGACAACACGCACGGTTTCGCCAAATATATTTTTACGGCCGTATGCTGCCCATTCATCAACGTATTCGGCCATAGTTGATGATGGTGTAATTGGATAAATAGCAGCTACTTCACTGAACATGTATGCAATATGTGCGGCAGCATAATTTCCGTCACAGGTTACATATTTCTTTTTTTCACTCATATGTTTGGATATTAAATTATTGACGTAGGATTCGTTAATTAAACTCTTTTCCAAAAGCGGTGCAAAATTACTTTTTTATAAGGAATTGTGAGTTAATTAATATAGAAAATATACCCCGAAAGGCTTATTTAAATTGATTATAGATTACAATTATTGTAAAAATCAACACATTACATCCATGTTATTCCATTAACCTTATGCAATAAAAAAAATCAGGTATTCAAATACTGATATCTGAAAAATTAGTAATTTTCGGTCACCAATCAGCTATAATATTCATATATACTAACCATAAACCAACGGAGGATAACAAATGATCAACCTCGCAACAAATTACATGGGAATTGAACTGAAAAATCCCATACTTGCAGGAGCAAGCGGCATGACGGCTGACCTCAACATGCTTAAAAAACTTGAAGATGCAGGTGCCGCGGCAATAGTTTACAAAACTCTGTTCGAAGAGCAAATCAACCTCGAAAGTGCTCATTTCGATGATCAGCTGGAAGCAATGAGTGGATTGCATGCCGAAATGACCAGTCTTTACCCAAAATTGCAACATGCTGGTCCTGATTCGCATCTGGTTAATTTGCGCAAAGCAAAAGAAACTCTCAGCATTCCTTTGATTGCAAGCCTCAATTGCCTTTATGATAAAACCTGGATTGAATATGCCCAGTTAATTGAAAAAACGGGGGTTGATGGAATAGAACTGAATTTTTACTTCGTACCAGGCGATTTTAAGGTCGACGGACACTCTATAGAAGAAGCTCACCTCAATCTTGTTAAAACCATTAAAACAAAAATCACGATTCCGGTCAGCGTAAAACTGAGTTCATTTTATTCGAATCCTCTCAATTTTATTTCGCATCTCGATAAGGTTGGAATCGATGGGGTTGTATTATTTAACCGTATGTTTGAACCCGAAATTAATGTTCAGGATATAAAACACGCTAGTCCGTTTAACCTGAGTCACGAGGGTGATTACAGGCTCGCATTGCGCTACGCAGGTTTACTTTTTGGTCAGGTAAAAACCAAGGTATGCGGTAACACGGGAATATACCACGGTAGCGATGTAATCAAGATGATACTTGCAGGTGCCGATTGTGTTCAGGTAGTAAGTACCTTATACAAAAACAAACCCGAGTATATTAAAACCATGCTTGATGTAGTGGAAAAATGGATGGAAGAAAAAAAATACAACTCATTGTCTGAATTCAGGGGACTACTCTCGAAGAAAGGTTTAAAAGATCCGTTTGTATATAAACGTGGTCAGTATATTGACCTCTTACTTGGGTCGGATCAGCTCCTCAGATAGAACAACAATTATCAATATTTAAACCCCGTTCCAGCAAAGGCGGGGTTTTTTATTTGCTGTCACTTTGGTGCCAAACAAAAGATAAATTTTCAGACCCATGGAATTCAGATTGGAATATTGAGTACAGCTACCCTACAAACAAAAATAACTATGGAATAAAAATGGGCAGATTACCACCGTAAACAAAAGAATTGATCAGCTAAACCAGCTTAGCCTGAGTATGGGTTGAGCACTCTGGCTCCTGAATAAAAATCATCAAACGAACTTTCGGTAAAAAAGAGTGAAAGCTCATATGCCAGCAAAAACAACATTTAGCAAAAACAATGAAAACCCTATAATAAACCTGTAAAGAGGGCATCACTTACGATATTACCAGATAAAAAACATGAATCCACAAAAACAAAAAACCGGCCAAAGCCGGTTTTAAACAGGGAGTGTGGGAAGGTACTATTTGAGCTGCAATTTTTCCAAAATATTTTTTGCTTCCTGCTGGTGAAAATTATCAGCAGATGTAGCTACAACATTGAACTGATCAATAGCTTTTTCTTTCTGGTTATTTTTAAGATAGCAAAGCCCCAGGTACCATTCAGCATGTTCAATATACAAGTTATCATTCTGCAGGATTATTGTATTGAATGCTTTCACTGCAACATCATAATTGGCAGTTTCGATATTGGATATTCCGTAGTAAAACCAAACGGCAATGTTCGAATTATCCTGATCAAGAATGCTTTTGAATAAAACGGAGGCAGTTGCATATTCCTTTTGCTGGAATTTAATCACGGCTTCCACAATATTCTGATCACCACGGGTTAGATCCACAATATTCTCAGAGTTATAATATTGTGAAAAAAGTGAATCATTCGAAACATTACGGTTCGTCTGAAAAAACAGAGTTGCTGAAACCGCAACAAGTAACATCACAGAAGCCGCAGCATACCACAATTTTCTGTAATTCATGCGCACAACAGGAACTTCAGGAGTAGAAACACGACTTGCATTGATCGCGGCAATAAGCTTTTGTCGAAGATCAATGACATCATCTCTTGAGATAGCAGAATCGATACTTTTCGAAAGCTTCAATTCTCTGGCTAATTCAGGATTAGATTTAATTTCGTTGAGAAAGGCAGTACGTTCAGCAGGTGCCATTTCGTTGGCAATAAATTGCTCGATGCTGGCTGAGTGTTTAAAGTTTGTTGTCATTTTTATAAAATTTTAGACTTCGTGGGTCATTAGCAATTCGTCTTTTCAATTCTTCTTTACAAAGGTATTTCCTTGTTTTGGCATAATTTTCAGTTTTAAAACCAAGCATCGTCGCAATTTCACGCAAAGGAATGTTTTTAATAAATAACCTCAGTACCTTCTGACAATCTTCAGTTAATGAAAGAAAGTGAATCTGAATTATCCTATGCATTTCAGTTTCCTCAAAACTTGCCTCTTGCAGCATGTTTTTAGGAAGATCGATATACCCTTCAACATCCGTCAGTTTATCGTAAATCGCTTTCCTCTTATTAAGTTTCTGCAACCACAAATTCCGACAAACAGAATAAATGTAAGTTTTAAAAGAACTGGTTAATGTAAGCTGATTGATACTAATTTTATTATAAATTATTATTATTCCGTCCTGAAATACATCCTCCGCATCCTCATCCATTCCCCCGTTTTCAACTACCAGAAATTTTATCAATGGAAAAAATTCCTTGTAGATGAAATTAATGATATAATCACTTCTCAATCTCAGTCCTTCTAATATGGCTTCGTCAGAATAATGAATCATCACTTAGTATATTATCCAGATTTTTGAAAAAGGTAATACAGATTTTCTGCTTTTTTTTAAAAAAAAACGAAAAAAAAACATAACTTACTGCCATACAGCACAATAAAAATTCTGAGACTTATTAACAACTTTTGCTATTGCTTCCAGCTTTTATAAAGAACTTTTGTATTGCATTGCAATTTATTTGCAAATATCACATATTTTTGAAAATTCTTTTGATTTTTTTGCAAAATCGATATTACCTTTTTCAAAAATATGGATTAAGGTACAAGAGGACATAAAGGTAAGGTGTTTTTATTCAGGTAAAAATATCCTTTGCACGTATAATCCAATCAAATAAAAACCTAAGATTGCATGCCGAAAATAATTATAACCACATAAATAGTACACATATGAAAAACATTGTTTACGCATTCATTATTCTCCTGTCCGGACTTTTGACAACTAATACTTCATTTGCCTACGATCTGAGTGGCCAGGTTTTGTATCAGGGTGATCCTTTGAGACCTGTTAATAATGTTACTGTATTGTTGACGAATATTGGAAACAACACAATTCAATCTTATGTAACAGGTGGTGATGGTTTTTACCAGTTTACCAATGTTCCAAACGGAAATTACAAACTTACCGGTGCAACTTCACTGCCGGGAGGTGGAGTTACCTATTATGACGCAGCAATGGTATTCCTTCATATAATCGGTTATTACCAGTTCACTCCAATACAGTTTCTGGCTTCAGATGTAAACGGAACCGGAAGCATCAACTGGACGGATTATAACCTTATTGTATATCATTTGCTTTATAATACTCCTTTCCCTGTTGGTCCATGGAGATTTGAATCTTCAACTTTCACCATCACCAATCTTAAAGATGGTGTTCCTCATGGTCTTGGAGGCACCTGCTCTGGCGATATAGGTGGCACATTTGTACCTACCATAAACACTACACCCGCCCTGCCACTGGCACAGGAAGGATCAGTTAGTATTTCAAAAAACGAACCGTTTACCACACGAATTCTTACACAACAGGAAATGTCAATAACCGGAGCAGGAATGCTTATCAATTATCCTACGAACCTACTCGAGATCGAATCAGTTGAATTCAAAGGGGCTGATTATAAATATAACATTGAAAACGGGCAGATACGGCTTGTATGGGGTAACCCAAGCACCGCAGCTATGAATTTTTCCAAAGGGGAAACATTTATTACTATTCATGGATACAGTACTACTTCTTTCGATAAAGGTATGACGGCAACTTTGAGTCTCGACGGAAACACTTCATTGATAAATGCTTCGAACCAGGAAGTTTCCAATCTGAAATTTGCTTCACCGGTAATTAAATATCATAATCCAGCAGTCAGGTTCAGCAACTTCCCGAATCCATTTACAACTTCCACCATGCTTAATATATATTGCCCTACCGAAGGCGAAGCTACCATCGGGATCTACAATGCAGGTGGTCAAATGGTTAAAAACATAAATGTTGGAACCGTGAATGCAGGTTTACACGAAGTGCTTTTAGACGCATCGCAAATGGCTCCTGGTTACTATTTGTGTAAACTGCATATACAGGCAGGTAGCAACGAAACAGAAAATACGATCAAACTTCTAAAAACCAAATAGGCCTAAAGGTAGAGTATAAAAAGGAGGAGCATTTTGCTCCTTTTTTTTGTACTTTTGAATAACTTTGTTATACCTTTGGGGCATGGTTGTAAAGCTCTTTTACTCCAATTCCCTACTTTAACCCGAAATTGTGCCTCATGAAAGAGCAGCCGGCATTGTTTTGCCTTAAACTCATCCTGTTGATTTCGCTTTTCACTTTATGGTCATGTGATCGCACTAAAGTAATTCCGAGCGATTCAAAAGGAGCAGCTGACATTGTTTTAGCTGACCAGCTAAAAAACAGAGGCAGTTATGATTCGGCAATTATATTCTTCCGAAAATCTGCTGACAGAAACCTGAAAACCAATCAATATCCCGAATGGATCAGAAGTATATCAGGTATGATCGATTGTTACAGGTCGAAAAGTGATCTGGAAGAAGCGATGCGGCTGACTGAACAGGCACTGGCCATTGCCCAGACAAAGATTGACACAACAAGTGACCTTTACAATGGATTAATTCATAAGAAAGCTTCACTATATTCAGATAAACGTCAATTTGACCAGGCAACTCAATTGTTTAACAGGAACATCCGGATTCATCTTTCTGAAACTTCAGTACCTGATACCGGGCTGGCCCTGGCTTACAATGGATTGGGCACAGTGTATCTGTTACAAAACCACACTGCTGAAGCTTTGGAACAATATAATAAAGCACTGGATGCCTACCGGAAAGCACAAAATACCAGAAGTCCGAATTATGCAAGCACTCTTCAAAATATTGGAATAGTTCATTCAATGAACGGGAATTACGAAAATGCCGAAAAGTTCTTTCTGCAATCGCTCAAAGTCAACCAGGAAGTACTTCTTGCGAATGATTCGAAACTTGCATCTCTTTACCTGAATATGGGGCGTTTTTACCAGATCATCAGGAACGACGCTAAGGCGCTGGAATACATGAATCGGGCCGAATCCTTTTATATTACTCAAAATCAGTCGAATTCGATTATGGCCGGATCCCTTTTTCTTAACATGGGTGGTGTTTATATTTACACTGCTGATTTTGAAAAAGCACAGAGTTACCTGAACAAATCATTGGAAATAATTTCAGTGAAATCACCGGGAAACCTGGCCGATATTCTGACCATTTATTTAAACATGGGATATATTGCAGAAAAAAAAGGGGATTATGCTTCTGCAAAAGAACTATATCTGAAGGGATTGTCCATTGGAGATAAATTCCCGAATTCCGTTAAAGTTCTCAGGGGATTAGCAAGTTCATCTTTCAAATTAGGTGAGGATTACAATGTGAATGTTTATTACAAGAAAGCACTCCAAAAAAGCATTGAGATGTATGGGGTTGAACATCCGGAAACAGCCCTTACCTACCTGAGATATGGTGACTTTCTTTCAGCTACCGGCAATGCTGAAGCAACAAGTTTTCTGTTAAAATCGCTGGAACTGTATAAAAAAGCTTTTGGACAGGTTAGCATTGATGTTTCTACTGCTTACTATTACATAGGCAACAATTATTACCGTGCAAAAAATTACAACAAAGCTATCGAATATTTCCAGGAAGCTCTGATTGCGGGGTTTCCGGGCTTTACATCCAAAAGTTTTTCTGACAATCCGGATATCTCCAAGAACAATATTAACGATAACCTGCTGAATCCACTTACAGCCAAAGCGACAGCTCTGCTTTTGTTATATGAAAAAGATACCACTAAAACCGAATATCTCACAAGTAGTTCATCGTGCTTCAACCTATCGATCAAAATGATCGAAATGTTACGTTCATCCTATCAGGAAGAAGAAAGCAAATTATTTATCCTTGAAAACGAGAAAAACACTTTTTCAAATGCTATTCTTTCTCAGGTAAAACTCTACCAAAAGACCAGAAACCACGATGCACTTAAACAGGCATTTGCTTTATCAGAAAAGGGGAAATCTGCTATTCTTCTATCTCATCTGAGGGATAAAGAAGCCAGGAATATTGGCCGAATTCCCGGCACACTCCTTGCCCAGGATGCGAATTTAAAATCTGAGATCTTTTTTTACAACAAACAGATTCATGACCAGAAACTCACAGCCAACCCTGATCCTGAAAAGATCAAATTGTGGAATAGTCGTATTTTCGATCTTAGCCGGAAACAGGAAGAATTAATAAAATCAATTGAAAGGGACTATCCGGCCTACTACAATCTTAAATACGATAATTCAGTTATTTCGACTGATGAGATACGGAAGAGGCTCACACCTGACCAGGCCATTGTGGAATTCTCACTTACCGATACCATACTGTACACCTTTGCCATTACTTCAAAGAGCGAATATCTTGTAACCACATATATTGATAAATCATTCGGCGAGAACCTGGAAATCCTCCGGGAACAATTATCAGGAAAGGGGTTTAACAATTACACCCGTTCTGATTACAAAAATTTTATACGGGCTTCGAATGAATTATACCGGATATTGCTACAACCATTGCAAAGGGAAATTAAAGGCAAACAACTAATTATAATTCCTGATGGTGAACTTGGCTACCTTTCTTTCGATGTGCTTCTCACTTCGATGCCTGATACCTCGAAATCTGTATATAAAAACCTCCCCTACCTGATCAAAGAATGTGCGATCAGCTATGCTCCGTCTGCAACAACGTTTTTCAATGAATTAAATCTGAAAAGTGCCAGAAACAATGGACGGATACTTGCTTTTGGCCCGGGATATGGTCCGGACAATGATGTTCTCAATCAGAAAGATAATAATGGAAATACCTTGCGTAGTATATTAACGAATCTTAGCAATTCGCAGGAGGAAATTAAAAATCTGGGAAGCTATTTTAAAGTGAAAAAGTTCATTGGAGCTGATGCAACTGAAGCATCATTCAAACAAAAAGCGTCAGATTACAGAATTTTGCATCTGGCAATGCACACAATTATCAACAACGAAAATCCGCTTTATTCTAAACTGATATTCTTCAAACCGGAGGGTGATACTACCGAAGATGGAATGCTCAATGCCTCTGAGCTGGTCAACATGGAGCTTAACGCTGATATGGCTGTGTTAAGCGCATGCAATACAGGTTCGGGCAAAATGCAGAAGGGGGAAGGTATAATGAGCTTGTCGCGTGATTTCTTTTATGCTGGCGTACCTGGCATTATTATGACAGCATGGGCCGTTGAAGACAGAGCCGGGATACAAATAATGGAGAATTTTTACAGGTACATTGCCATGGGTAGACCCAGGCACGAGGCATTACGACTGGCAAAAATCGACTACCTCGACAACTGCGATAAACTAACTTCGCATCCCCACTATTGGGCTTCGTATATGAATGTTGGAGATATCAGTCCATTGAAAGGATTTTCGAAAAAGCCGAATTTCTACCTGATTTTTGCAATTGCTGCAGCTATACTTTTGATTGCTACCACTGTATACAGGATAAGGCTGAAAAAATACTCAAAGGACATTTCCAGGTAAAACATTCCTCTTATTTCGCTATTTTTGCAAAAAAATGATGTGATTTCACCTTCCAATTTCGAAGAAAAAACCGGTTTTGATTCAATCAGGCGAATGCTCTCCGATCACTGTCAGGGAGAAGGTGGAAAAGCACTGGTTGCTGACATACAGTTTTGCAGCAATCATAACCAATTAGAATACGAACTTCTTGTTACTGATGAATTCCGGACCATGTTACTTACAGTGTTCGGATATCCGTCGTCAGAATACTTTGAACTGGAAGAAGAGCTGGAATATATTTTGATTCCGGGCACTTTTCTGCAGGCAGATGATCTTGTTCTGCTGCGTATATCATACACAGGATTCAGCAATTGTATTTCTTTCATATCAAATACTTCGGCTAATATTTTCCCACACCTTCATTCGATCATCAGCGGTCATACCATAGTACCCGGAATACTTACCGGAATCAACCGTGTACTTGACGTTGAAGGAAAAATCCGCGATAATGCATCCCCGGAATTGCTGAGCATCCGAAAAGACCTTTCCCGATTAACTAATCTTATTGATAAAAAAATCGCTCAGGCTCTTACTCAGGCAAAGCTTGATAAACTTGTTGCACCCGATACCGAAATTGCCATGCGCGAAGGGCATGCTGTAATTCCGGTACATTCGTCGAACAAAAGAAAAATAAGTGGAGTTATTATTGATGAATCGGCAACGGGACAAACTTCTTTTATCGAGCCAACCGAGGTATTTGAGCTCCGCAATAGTATTCGGGAGCTGGTGCTGGCTGAGAAGCGGGAAATAGTGAAAATTCTGATTGAACTAACCGATGACTTGCGGCCATTTATTCCAATTATAAAAACATCTCTCGATTTCCTGGGACGGCTCGACTTCCTCCGGGCTAAAGCACTGCTTGCAATCGAAACAGGATCTCTGAAACCTGTGTTACTCGACCAGCAAGCTTTCAACTGGATACAGGCACGTCATCCATTGCTTATGCTTTCGCTGAAAAAACAAAAACGCGAAATCGTTCCATCTGATATCTCACTGGATTCAACTAACCGGATACTTATTATTTCGGGTCCAAATGCCGGAGGAAAATCGGTATTGTTAAAAACAGTCGGCCTGCTTCAATACATGCTCCAATGCGGATTACTGATACCGGTTCTCGACACCTCTGAAGCTGGAATTTTCAATAACATCTTTATTGATATAGGCGATCAGCAGTCAATCGAGAACGACCTGAGCACATACAGCAGCCACCTGCATAATATCAAAAACCTTCTTACTGTGGCTGATAAGTCTACATTGTTCCTTATTGATGAGTTTGGCGCAGGAACGGAGCCACAATCGGGCGGTGCAATAGCGGAGGCTGTTCTTGAAACACTCAATGAAAAAGAGGCTTTCGGAGTGGTTACTACTCATTATGCCAACCTGAAATTACTTGCTTCGAACCTTTCAGGTTTTATTAACGGAGCCATGTTGTACGACACCAGGCACATGAAACCTCTGTTTGTACTCAAAACAGGCAGGCCCGGAAGCTCTTTTGCCTTCGAAATTGCTTTAAACATCTCTTTCCCTAAAGAAGTTCTCGAGAAAGCCGGAGAAAAAGTAGGTCATGCAAAACTTGATTTTGATAAACAGATGCAGGATCTGGAAGCAGAAAAGCTGGAATTGAATTTGAAAGAAAAACAACTTCAACAAGCTGACGAAATGCTTTCCGGACTCATAAACCGGTACACCCTATTAAAGGATGAATTAGATCGTAAAAAAAAGGATATTCTTGAGAAAGCCAGTAATGATGCGCAGTCAATTCTCAACAAATCGAACCAGATCATTGAAAAGACCATTCGTGAAATAAAACTGTCGCAGGCAGATACTGCACGTACGAAAGAACTCAGAACCGAAATAAAAGAATTTACCGAGAAAGTTGCTGAAGTAAGGATTACTGAGCCCGGGAGCGAACCTGTAACACTCATTGAACCGGAAAAAACGACCGGAAAACCTGTAATAAAAGGTAGCCGGGTACGAATGAAAGGGCAGCACGAATCGGGCGAAGTTACTGACTTACATGGCAACGAAGCTACCGTTGCATTCAATACTGTAACTTTAAAAGTCAGGATTGAAAATCTGGAGGTTCTTCAGGCAAACAGTCCCGTAAAAAAAATCGTCAACCGTGGAACAGCTTACCAGAATATGGTAAATGATATGAATGCGCGCATGGCTAATTTCCGGATTACAATTGATGTGAGAGGGAAGCGGGCTGATGAAACCGAGATGCTTATTCAACGCTATATCGACGAGGCCATTATGCTGCATGTTTCCGAAGTAAGGATTCTTCATGGTAAAGGAAACGGGGTCTTACGAAGTATCATACGGAATTATCTTTCCGGAATTCCTGAAGTCCGGCATTTTTCGGATGCATCGCTTGAGACAGGTGGCTCAGGAATCACACTGGTAACTCTAAAATAGATTTTTGAAACTTTATTTTCCATCAGTATTTTAATGAACCTGAAAATTTGAAAATGAAATTCAATAAGAAATTTACAACACTTATCAAAAGGATTGCATCCACCCTTCCAATACTAGTACTTGCTCTTTGGGTTAGCATACCATCATGCACTGCAGAAAGAGAAGAGAAAATACTTACTCTTACCGAATCAAATTTTAGTGACATTACCGGTAAAGGAATTGTACTGGTCGACTTCTGGGCTACATGGTGTATGCCTTGCAGAAAAATGGCTCCTGTGCTTGACGAAATTGCTGTACAAACTGCCGGCAAGGTAATAGTCGGGAAAGTTGACATCGATGCTAACGGATCACTTGCCAATCAGTTCGGTATACAATCCATCCCTACGTTAATCATATTTAAGGATGGCCAACCCATGGAACGGCTGGTTGGCATCAAATCAAAAGCTTCAGTGATTGAAGTACTGTCAAAATACACTTCTCAGGAATAACTAATTCCGACCGGCTGATAAGTCATAGAGAGCTTTTTCTTTCCGGCTAAAACCCGAAATGATCAGCTCGTACGACTCGTCAATCCATTGTTTTAACAGATGATCTGATATGGTTCCGTCAATCATAACTGTAATCCAGTGAGTTTTATTCATATGGTATCCCGGTAAAACCGAAGGATACTGTTCTTTTAGTTCGATCACTTTCTCAGGAGTATTTTTGATATTCATCGAAAAGGCATCAACCAGATCAGTAAGCAGGAACATTTTACCTGCAACTTTGAATACAAGTGTAGCTTCATCAAAAGGGAAACTTTCGGTTACTGCAGGTTTAGCGATACAATAATCCCTTAAATCTTCTATATTCATTATAACGGTTTAAAGGCTCGAAATTAAGCAATTATCCCCAAATTGCGTAGCTGTCGGCACTTTATAATCAACAATATTGCATAAATAAACGATTAAATAATTGTATCTTTGCCAGAGTAGAAGAGTTCGTCGCTGGGCGAAACAACATATTATTCACAAATCAAAACCCTATGTCCTTAAGCTCCAAATCGTCTGATCTGAAACGCAGAATGCAGGAAGCGTTGCGTGGTGGTGGTGATAAAGCCATCCAGAAACAAAAAGCCACTGGCAAGCTTACAGCCCGTGAACGTATTATCGCATTGCTTGATGCGAAGTCCTTTCATGAATATGACCTGTTCGTTGAACATGCAGGCCGCGATTTCGAAATGAGTGATAAATACCTGCCTGGTGATGGTGTAATTACCGGAACAGGAACCATCAACAATTATCCTGTATGTATTTTCGCCCAGGATTTTACCGTTGCAGGAGGATCGCTTGGTTACATGCATGCGAAAAAAATTACCAAGATCATGGATCACGCCATGAAGCTTAAAATTCCCCTCATCGGTATCAACGACTCAGGAGGTGCCCGTATTCAGGAAGGCGTGAATTCTCTTGCAGGGTATGGTGAAATTTTTTATCGTAACACGCAGGCATCAGGAGTTATACCGCAGATTTCGGTGATACTCGGCCCATGTGCCGGAGGCGCAGTTTACTCACCGGCACTAACCGATTTTGTATTTGTTGTGGATAAAATCTCCAAAATGTTCATCACAGGACCCGAAGTTATCAAAACTGTTCTCGGTGAGGAAATTTCGATGGAAGAATTAGGAGGTGCGCGTGTACAGGCCGAAATTACAGGTAATGTGCATTTCTTTGCTGAAAGCGAGATTGAGTGTTTCGAACAAATCAAGAAACTTTGCAGCTTTATTCCCTGGAACAACCTTAAGAAAGCTGATCCATTCCCAAAGAAACCACCAAGAATCCGCCAATATAGTCTCGATAAGGTTTTCCCGACTAATCCACGTCAGCCTTACGACGTAAAGGATGTAATCAGAGGCATTTGCGATGATTCCGATTTTCTTGAAATTCAGGACCTGTTTGCCCAGAATATTGTTATTGGCTTTGCACGCATGAACGGATTTACTGTTGGTTTTGTTGCCAATCAACCGCTTGTTCTGGCAGGTGTACTTGATGTGGATTCGAGTGATAAAGCCGCCCGCTTTATCCGCTATTGCGATGCTTTCAGTATTCCTCTGGTAACCCTTGTCGATTTACCCGGTTACTTACCCGGAGTTGACCAGGAACATGCCGGAGTTATTCGTCACGGCGCCAAAGTACTTTATGCTTACAGCGAAGCAACTGTTCCCAAGATTACAGTAATTACCCGCAAAGCTTATGGCGGAGGATATATAGCAATGTGCTCTAGTCATTTACGTGCCGACTTTGTTTTTGCATGGCCAACTGCCGAAATAGCAGTAATGGGTCCTGAAGGAGCAGCGAATATCATTTTCAGGAATGAAATTAAAGATGCTGAAAATCCTGATGAAATGCGTAAGTTAAAAATAAAGGAATACAAGGAAAAGTTTGCTAATCCTTTTGTTGCTGCAGCCTACGGATATGTTGATGCCGTGATCAGCCCCGAAGAAACAAGAGATATGGTAATTCATGCATTGGCAATTTCTGCTGACAAAAAAGTTGATGTTCCATTAAAGAAACATGGAATACCTCCTTTTTAATCCCGAATGCGACGTAATCTTTTATTTACTTTTCAATGTATTTATTCTGAAGCAATTTCGGGATAGTACAGGTAAATGAAACAGCACTTTTTTTTTATAGTTGTAGCAACTTAAAAAACTGATTATGCCAACTGACGAAAAATCAAAAAGCCTGAATTTAAAAGACATCAAAACAGAGGAAACAAATGAGAATACTGATTCAGAGGTATTCCAGACCTTACTTATTGAAGATGTAAAGTATAAGACCCGTTTAACAAAGAAGTTTCTGAACAGGAAACCATACGAACCGGTCAACCCCAAAAAAGTACTTTCTTTTATTCCCGGAACAATAAAAAAAATCTACACCTCGAAAGGGAAGAAAGTTAAAGCAGGAGATAAACTTATTGATCTGGAGGCTATGAAAATGGTAAACACCATTTTTGCCCATGAAAACAACATAATAGCTGATATCTACATAAAAGAAGGAGATATGGTGCCTAAAAACCAGCTGCTTATTCTTTTCAAATAACAGAAAAACTTCTATTGTTGCTGGGCAATAAAGGAGGAGTATTCGATATTAGACTGAGCGATAAAAGTATTGATTTCGAGTTTGCCTTCTCCTGAATGCGAGGAAGTTATAAAGATGGGAGGAAGTTCCTCCCATTTTTGTGAGAGCACGTTTTTATATGCCTCAACATTTCGTTTTACTGCATTACGCGAAATCTTGTCGGATTTTGTAAACACAAGACAGAAAGGCAACTGCTGTTCTCCCATCCAGTTAATCAGTTCCAGGTCGCTATTCTGAGGATCGTGGCGTGTATCGACCAGTATGAATGTGTAAACAAGTGATTCGCGTTGAAGTAAGTATTCCCTGATAATTTTCTCCCAGTTACGCCGCGACTTTTTCGAAACTTTGGCATAACCATAACCCGGAAGGTCTACCAGGTACCAGGTATCTTCATCCACCATATAATAATTGAGTAGTTGTGTTTTACCCGGTGTTGCTGATGTACGAGCCAGGTTTTTAACACCTGTAATCATATTTATCAGCGATGATTTGCCAACGTTCGACCTGCCGAAAAATGCATATTCAGGTAATCGCGGTTGCGGACAGCCTGTTACATCGGCTGCACTTATTGTAAAAGCTGCCCTGCGGTTATTCATAAAAAATCAGATTAAGTTAGGTAGGCATACTGAGATGCCTGTCTTTTTTAAAATCGTAAACATCTTCCAGTGTAACCAGAATCCCGGACTCCTCAACATCACCGAATCCCGGATTTAATGAAGTTCCAAAGAAAAGCATAGTTGCCGACAAATTCATATAGGCATTAACCAACGGAGGTATATTCTCATTACGCTGCCGTACCTGTTGAACAAGAATTTTATAATCTTTCTCGTAAGATCCGCCATCAAAAAATCCCGAGAGAAATGAATCTTGGGTGTTGATAACCAAAGGTTCAAGCGGATATACGAGTTTGTTTTTATCGCCAAAATACTTTCGGAGAAAATATAAAATCAGGTCACGGGCTTCAACATTATACTGCGGATACATAGTTATTTTTCCGAAGTAGTATTTCACATCCGGATTCTGAATCAGAATAGCTCCAAGTCCGTTCCAGATATTATCAAGTGCATACATCCCTTTCCGGAGGTTTACTGTTGGCTGATAATTAGGCTGAACAAATGAACGTCCAAGTTCAATGGTATGAGGCAGGAATTCTTCCACAAATCTGTCCGACAACCCGAATAGTTCGCTTGTAGGTGTATTTATTCTGCCATCACTTTTTCTTTTCAGAGTTTTACCATGAATAAACCTGTAACCTCCGATGATTTCCCGTTCGCGCGGATCCCAGACCAGGAGCTGGTAAAAAGGGTTTTCCTCATCAGTATCAAACTCGTCCAGATCACAATCATAACCTGTACCACCGCCGGCGTCGCGAAAAGTAATCTCACGAAGGCGGCCAATTTCCCTTGTAACGTTAGGTGCATTATGGTACGAAACAATATAAATCTCATTGTTCCCGCTATTTGTAGGTTTTACAAATCGCTCGGAAGTTAGTTCCTTCTCCAATAAATCTCTGTCAATTGCTTCTATGATCTCCTGCATTGATTCTGTATTGTTATTGAGCCACGAATGAGCTGTTAATGTCTTTTTCAAGCGTATAAACATGGCCTTTTAGAGTTTGAGCCCATGCTAAATCTGTTTTCCTTTTATCAAAGATAGTACAAGAAATTGGTTTACCAAAAGTAATCACAATTTCTTTGTCGCGTTGTTTAAACATCTCATCGACCAGATACAACATCTCGATATTCGCTTTAATTCCTAAAAATGCCCGAAAACGTGCCAGATTGTAGAACCAATTCGAATTCCGTCCGCTTACATAACAAGGAATAATATCGCGCTTATACTGCCTTGCCTTGGAAATGAAACTTTTTTTCCATTCAAGATCAAAGATTCCTCCTTTTTGTTTGCGCGAACATAAACCTGCAGGAAAATAAAGCATGGCATGACCGGAAGCAAATGTTTCACCTATGGCTTTAACGTTTCCGGCATTAGATCCATGCTTATTTATTGGAATAAATAGTCCCCTGAGATTCGGAATATTCATGAGCAGATCATTTACGGGAAAAACAACATCCTTCCTGATCCGGCCAATGACCTGAAGCAGTGCCATACCATCAAGTCCGCCCAGTGGATGATTTGACGCTACTATCCAACGACCGTTTGCTGGAATATTTTCAATACCCCTGAAGGAAATTTTAACGCCAAAACCAGCTATAACGGCATCCAGAAAATCAAGTCCATGCAGATGTCCGTTTTTAGCCATAATTTCATTCAGATCTTCCTGATGAATGACTCTTTTCAGGTAATTTAAAACGAACCGGGGCATAACTTTTATCAAACCGGAACTTTTGCTGGCAATCACCTGCTCAAGATCAATAAAACCGCGTCCTTCCATAATACTGTCAGGCTGATCGGGCATAAACTTTTTAACTTTTCACAGTACTGCATTATACTGCAGAAGCAAAATTAATGAATTTTCAGAACATATTTCGCTTTCTGAATAATTCAAACAGTCTTCGATTCTGTTGCCCTGCCATCCAAAATAATTGCTCAGCCAGTACAATCATCCATATCTGAAATAATTCATTTTGTGTACCTAATCAGTGAATGAAGTTTAAAGTGCGTAGAGTACTTAAAGTGCCTAGAGTACTTAGAGTGCCTAGTGTCATGTCAACGTAATAATGTCGCTAAACATTTGTATCTTTGTCATAAAAAGCGCTATGATAAAATACAAAGTCACTTTAAAAAAAGAAGAGCATGACGAACTTATGTCAATTGTAAGCAAA
>Ga0208789_1000721_pt1 | contig 25863 bp, 16 predicted proteins | sample Methanotroph_Enr_FD_187368 | JGI IMG/M metagenome (GOLD analysis project Ga0208789, IMG submission 187368) | Enriched soil microbial communities from Old Woman Creek wetland in Ohio, USA - Methanotroph_Enrichment_5 (SPAdes) (version 2) | ecosystem: Environmental > Terrestrial > Soil > Wetlands...
TTTCTCAGACATCTTCCTTGCTATTGTCTTTTCAATTCCCTCTGTCCTGCTGTCGCGATAACAAATGGGATTGCTCAAAAGCTGTCCACTGTTCCCAATAAGCCCAAAATCCACTCCCCATGTATCGATACCTATTCCAGAGAGCTTTGTGTAACCGGCTTTATTGCATATTTCCATTGATTTTAGAACAGCTTGCCACAACGAAAGGAAATCCCAATACAATGTGCCGCCAAGCTCAACAGGTCCGTTGGAAAATCGGTTAATCTCCTTAAGCGTAAGCTTTTGGCCGTCAAGGAACCCTAGTACCGCCCTGCCATTGCTTGCTCCGATATCAAAACCAAGATATACGCTCTTTTTTGCCATTACTGAAATAGCTTCTCTGTCAACTTATCAAGTCTGTCAATATTCCATTTTACCTTGCGATACTTTGCCACAAGCAGATACAAGGCATCTATAAGGCATAACTGGGCCAGGAGAGACGATAGTGACGCAACTTTTATTCTGCCTTCAGGAAAAGATGTACAGAAAAAAAACTTGCTCACATCCCTAAGTGGACATTTAGGATTATTTGATATTCCTATTGTAATAGCTTTGCTGGCCTCAGCATTTCGTAGCGCATCGACCGTTATACGTGATTTTCCAGAATGACTTATGCCTATTACAACATCGTTCTTTTTCAAACGTAGCGTCTCGATCTGCACTCTGTAGGCGTCATTGTAAGCCTGCACCTCTACATCAAGCAATGAGAATCTCAGCGATGCCTCTGATGCCACGTTTGCCGAACTGCCAATACCAAATATTACTACCCTGCTTGCTAAGGCAATTGCCTGAGCGGCAGTTGATAGCGCGCCGCAGTCCACCAGCTTAAGTGTATCCTCAAGACTGCGAATATTGCCAAGAAAGACTTTTTTGGTAATTTCCGCATCACTGTCGTCAGGTGTTATATTTTCGTATATCGCTGTGACCGATGATGCTGCCGAATTTTCCTGTGCAAGTTCGACCTTGAAATCCTTGAATGTTGCGCACCCAACCTTGCGAGCCAGTCGGCTGGTCGATGCGATACTCACCTTAGCAACATCCGATAGCTCGTTTACGGAAAAAAATGGTACCGAATCAACATGCTTTAAAACATAATCAGCCACCCGCTTTTCAGCTTCTGGCAGACTTGAATATAAAGACTGCAACTTGACCAGCACATTCGCCATTAACAAACCTTTTACAGATATACGAATATCCAGCTTATATTATAAATTCATTGAAAAAAATGTCAAGGCAATTTGATAATTTTTTTCATATTAAACAAATTATCTTGTAAATAGTTTTCTTGCATGTTATAAGAATTCTGTTTTATAATATTTAAGGTTACTATGTCATCACTCAATAATAAGAAATATGCCTATATTTTCGATTTCGACGGCGTGCTTGCGGATTCCATGGAACTCCATTATCTCTCGCTCAAGCAGGTTTGCCAGGCTTACGGAATCACAATTACTCGTGAACAAGTTCAAAAGAACGCCGGCATTCCAACACGCCAGCAACTCGAGATTTATTCCCGTGAATTGCCACATTCTGTCGACATTGATTCCATTCACAAGAAATACGAACATCTATTCTTGAAATCCAGTCATAAGGTCGTATCAATTGAATCCAATATCAGGCTCCTGCAATTATTGCAGTCTGCCGGGATTAAGACCGCGATCGCATCGAGCAGCCCGCGAATATTCCTTTTGCCGTTGGTTCAGCAGCTCGGGATTAATTGCGACGTGGTCCTCAGCATTGATGATGTTACTCACGGTAAGCCCAATCCCGAATTGTTTCTCACCGCTGCTCATAAATTGAATGTAGCTCCTGCAGATTGTATTGTCGTTGAAGATGCTGATGCAGGCGTCGAGGCTGCACACAGAGCAGGAATGGCTGTTTTGAGATATATAGCACAAGTCGCTCACGATGAAAATATTTACAAATTACACAATTTTGATATACCAGAAACTAAGTCTGCGTAAAAATTATATCCAAAAGAAAGGAAATATAAATGGCTGATCTGGATTCCGTAAAAGAAGCAAAAAATTACTATCATGACATTCCTGTGCCCGGTTATGGGTTTTTTCTCAAAGGCGCAGGTAATCTCGACTGGGGAATGAAAAACAGGCTTTCACGTATTTTCAACCCGAAAACGGGCAAAACGGTTATGCTTGCTATCGACCACGGCTATTTCCAGGGACCCACGACGGGCTTGGAACGTATTGATGTTAATATTGCTCCTCTTATGCCTCATGCCGATGCACTCATGCTCACTCGCGGCATACTTCGCACGACTGTCTCGCCGGCTCTAACAAAGCCAATCGTTATGCGATGCAGCGGCGGACCGAGCATTTTAAAAGAACTCTCAAACGAAGAACTGTCTGTTGATATCGAAGACGCAATTCGTATGAACGTTGCCGCGATCACATTACAGGTATTTATCGGCGGTGAATACGAAACACGATCGATCCATAACATGACCAAACTCGTCGATATGGGCTTACGCTACGGCATTCCCACAATGGCCGTTACCGCTGTCGGTAAGGATATGGTACGTGATGCCAAGTACTTCCGTCTGGCCTGCCGAATCTGCGCAGAACTCGGCGCACAGTTTGTTAAAACTTATTTTGTGCCGGATGATTTTGACACGATCACCTCTTCATGCCCTGTACCAATCGTAATGGCAGGCGGCAAAAAACTTGATGAAATTGATGCGCTGACAATGGCCTATAACGCCATCCAGGGTGGAGCTGCGGGCGTAGATATGGGACGAAATATCTTCCAGAGCGAAGACCCAATGGGTATGATGCTTGCGGTCAATAAGGTTGTCCATGAAAATCTGAAACCCCAAGATGCATTTAAATTCTGGCAGGATCACAATAACAGCACAAAGAAAGGCAAATAACAATGCCCGCACAATCTCTGGCCCAGAGTATTCGCAAAAATAGCCCTTCGTTGAGCGTCGGCGTTCTTACCGGCGACTGGATGGATTTTCGCTCCGAAGTTACCATTCTTCAAAACGGAGGTGTCGGGCTTTTACACATCGATGTTATGGATGGCCATATATGGCCTAAAATAACAGTTGGCACATCTTTTGTTCAGGGGATCAAAACCTCTCTGCTAAAAGATGTCCATCTTTTAATCGATAAGCCGGAATGTCATGTCGAAAGTTTCGTCAAAGCCGGCGCCGATATAATCACTTTTTCTGCAGAATACTGCAATGATGTTGCAAAAACATTAAGCAAAATAGGCCAGATGCAAAATGCCAACGATCCCCTTAGAGGAATAATAAAGGGGCTTTCACTCAATCCATCAACGCCGATTGAAAGAATAGCCCCTTTTATTGATGCTATCGACGTCGTTGTGCTGCTGGCAATCGGGCCCGATACCGGAAGCGACAACTTCATTTCGGCTTTGCCGGACAGGATCAAGCAATTAAAAGCTCTAAAGCAAGATATCCTGATCTTTGTTGACGGCGCAATTAATAAAAAGAACGTCGCCGAAGTCGCCGCAATGGGTCCTGATGCTATTGTAACCGGCAGTGCAGTCTTTGACGGTAAGGATGCGGTCGGCAATCTAAAATTAATGCTCGATGCAATAAAGCAAAGGTAATAAAATGTCAAAAAGTACATCGCTATTAGAAAACAAAGTCGCATTGGTTACCGGCGCAGCCGGAGCGATTGGTTATGGTATCTGTGAAGTCCTTCTGGAAAATGGCTGTACTGTGGTCGCAACAGATCTGCCGGGTGAAAAACTGGATACCTTTGCCAAAGACCTCAATCAACTGGCGCCTGGAAAAGCGATCGGAATTCCATTAGACGTCACCAGTATCGATTCAACCGCAAAAGCCATTGATCGTGTTTTTGAGATATACGGCAGGCTTGATATCGTAATTCACAATGCGGGAATAGCCCATGTATCCAAAATAGTTGATATGGATCTGGCAAAATTCCAACTGCTCGAGAAAGTCAATGTTGACGGAACGCTCATTGTTCTGGCCCAAGCCGGCAAGAGGATGATTAAAGAGGGTAAAGGTGGTGATATTGTAATAATGTCAACCAAGAATGTGCCCTCACCAAGTGCTGGTTTCAGCGCATACAGCGCCACTAAGGCCGCCTGCCATCAACTTGGCCGCATCGCAAGCCTTGAGTTTGCGGAATATGATATTAGAGTTAACATGGTCGCTCCCGATGCGGTGTTCTCGGAAGGCAAATACAAGTCGGGCCTGTGGGAGCTGGTGGGCAACGACCGCATGAAAGCAAGAGGCATAAGCGAAAAAGAATTACACGATTACTATAGAAATCGTAACCTGCTCAAGGCTGCGGTAACAGGACGACATGTGGCAAATGCGGTTATGTATTTTGTAACACGCCAAAGCCCGACCACTGGTGCAACTATACCAGTTGACGGCGGCCTGCCTGATGCAACGCCGAGATGATTTGAGCCTTATTCTAAATGCGTTGTCCAAATTAAGGAACAATTCTTAATTATGCAACTAGCTTTGGCAGTACTTCAGTACATACTTGCCCAGAGCAACTTTTGAATATCCGTAAGCCTTCACAGTTTTTGAAAAAAATGAAAAAAAGCTGTGAAGGCTTATTTCTTTTGAGCGATCATCAAGTTTGAGGTGTAGCTTACACCTTCCCCTTTGGCCCCGAAGTGGGGCACACTATACGGCGGGAAAGGAAATGTGAAGAGGAAAGTGAAAAAAAGAGGCAGGTCGAATGCCTGCCTTAATGCTTGTTTGAATTTTTTTATTTAACAGCAATCTGCCAGACTCAACAGAGCGAACTAAGACGCGAGGACTTTCAGTAGTTAATCTCTTGGAACGTCTCATTAGAATTAAAAAACTTTAACGACATACACGAAAACCGGTACTACCGCTTAGCGTGCTCGGGTGGCCGGCATCTCTGTATGATACTGTACAACTGCTCTCGCTATGGCTCCAGCCTCCTCCGCGGACAACACGAGAGTTGTACGAACAATCGGAAGAAGAACAACTGCTTGTCCACTCCATTACGTTGCCTGCCATATCGCATATCCCATAACCAACAGCAGGATAATAGCCAACCGGAGATGTATAAGGGAAACTGGACAGGCCAATTGGATTGGCAGCGAAATAATTAGCTTTACTCTGATTTATTGTTGTTCCGCAACCGTAGGTAAAGCTGCCATCATAATCTGCGACGGCCTGCCATTCCCATTCGCTGGGTAACCGGTAATGGTAATAATTGCAGAAAGCGGTTGCCCCATACCAGCTGACATAAACAACAGGGTGATTTTCCATGCTGTAACCATCGCGATTGCAAACGCTGAAAGTACCGCTGGAAAAGGAAATTTGGCTCTGTGGCTGTGCTGCCGATGTGATACAATAAGGTTGAGAATGGCTCGTGTCGCTCTTTGGATAAACAATGTCATTGTAAATCATTATCTGGTCACAAGCTTTAAGAGTATTGAGGAATTGGCAATACTGGGCATTGGTCGTTTCATATTTGCTCATCTCACCGGTAAAGCCAACATGGCCGGTAATGCCGGGGTCATTGATGCTCACCCAAAACATATTCATTGGGGCATAATCGGCCATAACTGTTTTGTCCGCGTCCATCGAGAAAGAGATAGTTTGATTTGTGCTGTTAACATCACCTGCCCAACGAATAAAAGATTTATCGCCGAATCTGGCCGGGGCGGTCAAAGTAACGCTGGTTCCTGCGGTTAGCCCCATTGCGTAATTTGTGGTACCGCTGTAGCCAGTGCTGCTGCTGATAATCACTCCCGATATACCATAAGAATTTACAGTTAGGTCATAGCTTCCAACAGTAAGCCACTGTTCGGCCATAAGGGCAAAATCACCAAAATCAACCACGCAGTTTTTTGTCAAATCAGCAGATGGGCAATTCGCACCCTCGGACAAGCCAAAGCAGCTTACAAAAACAATAACTAAAATTAAGATACCAGATTTCATCGCCTCTCCTCAAAACTTAAATCCTGCCCCCCACTTATAGAGAGCACCTTGCTAAAAACATTCTTTCAAAAATATTCAGGAGAGAAACGCTATTAACGCAGGTACATTTTCTCTCCCTCCAATAAACGACGATAATTTACCGTTTTTGATATTCAAGCGTCAAGTGAAATCTGCTCAAGATAGTCCAAATTGGGATAGTCAGAATCTTCAGCCTAACAATGATTTTTTCTCGGATTAAAACCCACAGTTTTTTTACAGTGGGTTAATTTCAGACTGAAAAACAGGGGGAAAGAAATTGCTGTAAGTGCATTATCGATAAGTGGAATGCGGATGAGAGGAATCGAACCTCCACGACCTTACGGCCACAGGCACCTGAAGCCTGCGCGTCTGCCAGTTCCGCCACATCCGCGGCAAAACGAATATACTAGGCGACGAAGCCCCCCAAAGCAAGCGATTTTTCGACACAGTTTTTGCGATTAGTAATTATTACAGCCGCTCAACTTGCGTTAAGCATTGTCTGTGCGGATATTGGCCGCCTCTGTCCCCGTTTCGTACTCACTTCTAGGCCGCGGCCTCCGTGAAATGGGATTATTATACCGCCGCGCCCCAGCGTTGCTGTCGCCATTACCTCTCTCGCACCTGCCGAAGATCATCCTGCCTGCCGAAGTCTGCAATGAGCTTGTAACAACCAGCTCGATCGTTTCACCGATCCTGTCCCGCGCATCCTCGACAACGACCATCGTGCCGTCATCCAGGTACCCGATACCCTGCATCGCTTCTTCACCGGCCTTGATGATCTTGATCGCCATCGGCTCACCAGGCAGCACCACAGGCTTAAGTGCATTCGCCAGATCATTGATATTGATGATATCCACCCCGCGGAGTTGAGCCACTTTGCTCAAATTATAATCATTTGTCACCAGCCGGCCGTCAAAAACCTTGGAAAAGGCCAGCAGTTTCTGATCTACCTCGTTGCCGTTTTCAGCCGCTACCGGCGTATCATCGATGCTTACCTCAATAAGCGGATTTGACTGAAGTTTATTAAGCATATCAAGCCCGCGCCTGCCCCGATTACGCTTAAGCTTATCCGCCGAATCCGCGATCAGCTGCAATTCATTTAGCACAAAACGCGGCACAACCAGCGGTGCATCGAACAGCTTTGTCTGGCAAAGATCCGCTATGCGGCCGTCTATAATTACTGACGTATCCAGCACAAGTGGCCTAGCGCCTTTCGTCTGTTTCTGAAATTCAACATACGGAATAACAAACCGGAAATCATCTTTCGTGCGGACAACAAAACTGATCACAAGATAGCAGATACTTATGCCGATGATCAATTTGGCAGAATTTAGCGCCGCCTCCGTCATGCCTATATTATACACATCGTTGACCATGGCAATGACAAACGAAACCGCCCAGCTTATGAACATACCCACCAGCAAACCGAAAAATATACCAGCAAGCGCCGTCAATGATTTCTTAGGCGTGAGCCAGTCAACAGCGATTGCCAGGATAGCTATTGCTAAGCCTCCCACAAGCGCCGTAAATACGTCATCGGTAGAATTTTCACCGGAACTGGCCTTACTTATTGAATTGATGTTAGCAAAAACGACCGCGAATATAATTACTACAAACAACGCCCTGATAACATTTATGAGCATCGGACTAAGCCTCCAGAGAGGTACTTTTCTCGAAATGCAGACCATCGGCGAACGCTCGACAGTAACTGCGGATTTATATAAACAGTTGCATTATAATATATTTATCGGAATATTAAAGGCTTATATAACATAAAACCGCAAGCGACCAGAGCAAATCTTTTTTAGCCGCCACTCGGGTTACATATTTCTCATTTAATGAAATCAGATGGACATCCTCCCCTTCAAACCTGATGATCTTACAGCTTACGCCCACCTGGTCAGATAACTTCACAACTGCCATTTGCCCCTCCACCGCTCCTATTGATGGGCTAAGAACAACACAATCCCCATCTTTCAAACGCGGCGACATCGAATCGCCATCCACATGAAGAGCAAAACTATCGGCAAATCTCCTCTTGATCTCACCGCAATCGATAAACTCAACAGGCCCTGGCCCGTCAGAAAGATGGATTATACTCGCTTTGCGGTTAGCTATGTCAGAAATATAACCTCTGCTCTGCACATCGAGGCTAACTTGTCCAGACTGCGATGACACGATATCCTTAAATGCGTATTTTTCAACAAGTTCTTCTAATTCCGTAATAGCTACATCACCTTTCGGCAGGTTAACTTTATCCCAGAAATGCACGATTCCCGCTGCCGTACGCCCAAGTATTGGAATCCAGCCGCTTCTTTGCACATCTGCCTGCCCTTGCAAGCCAAGTCCCTCCTGAACAAGCTTTGCCTCTAAATTCTGGGTATATAAATCTATAAATGCGTTAACTCCCGCTCTTATCGCCGGATATTTCGCAACTGCCTGCTCAACTTTCCGCGCCAGCGGATCATTTGATCCCTGCAAACCCCCGCCAGCATGCCCGGTTAACAGCCAATGCAGGTCCACTCCCGTGATCTCGCATATTTTAAGCAGTATCCCAACCGGCGCAAGCCTGTCGTTTTCATAGTAATTGTAGGTAGATGCGCTTATCCCAAGAGCATTGGCAAATCGATTTTTCCCCCTTGCCCCTGCAAAAGCCGTCCTAAGTTCGATAAGTCGCGAAATGACTTGTTTCTCGTTAAATTCCAAATTTTAACCTTTTTTTGCGAATTTCTATTTGAATTATTCGCATTTGCGTATATATTTTGGCTATCTTCAGACGCAGTATAACTATGAAATAAAACAAGTCAATGTTTGTGGGATTATTATGAAAAAATGTACAAATTCTACAAAAACCAGCAAAAATCCGCCCGCCGGCACCTCTGCCAAAACCACCGAGCTTATTAAAGCCCTAACCGGCTTGCATCGGATCCAGGGAGCCATAATAAAGCGGCTCGAAACCCAAATACTCGCATCCGATCGCAAAAAACAGCCATAATATTCCAGTTTAGAGCATTTTCATGTTCGCTGTTGGCATAACGAAAAACTCCCAAGACAAGGACGGCGAAGCAGGAAAGTCATGCATTTTCGATGCAGCCGGACGCGGTATTGCGTGCAGTAACCAAAAGCGAACACAAAAACTTAAACTGCTTTAATCCACAAAATCTACATCGACTATACATACATCTTTAGTCCACTATATCTCTTAGTTTATTATTTTTAAGCCACTGCCCATTAAAGTCGAAAAAAAGCTTAGGAGTATTGTATTCACGTTAGGAGCAAGAAATGTCAATACGAACCAAGCTTGTGCTCACAGGTGTAACAGCCGCCGTACTCACCGCGGGTCTTATCGGTTTTACCGCGTACGAAAAAGCTAAAACCACGATAAAACAACAGATATATTGTCACCTTAGCAACGTCGCGTTAACCCGCGCAAATAACATTTACGATTACATCCGCAAGCAAAAACAGATGCTCTCAATGTTTGCGGATTCCGATCAGTTCGTCCAGGCCATGGACCAACACACCCACCATACTTGCGAGGATTCCTGCCCAACCCTTGCGCCCCGTCTTGTCGATGTCGAGCAGAGTTTTGAAAAAACTGAAATTGCTCAATTCGGCAAAGACTCCGGCGATGACAAATTCGTCGTATTCGATATTAACGGCAAGTTGCTCTCGAACGAGGGTGGAACAACTAATCCGGCTTTTTTGCGACACGCCAAAATGATCGCCAGCCTTGCCTGTGCTTCACGAACCGCGTCATTATTGCCTTACATACACAAAAATGATACCGATAGTTTCGGAATGATGTTTGCCGCACCAATAATTAAAAACGCTACCGTAATTGGTACGCTCGTCATGGACAGGAACTCCCAGGAGATCACCCAGATCATGACCGACATGACAGAATTGGGTTCTACCGGCGAGACATATATCGTGGATGCTAACGGCATTATGCTGACTCCCAGCAGGTTTGTCGGCCTTGCGATGATGGGATCAAAAGCTGTAGACGTTAACAAAAATACTGCTGGACATTCCGAAGATCACGCGATCCCAACCGAACTGATATATAAGGATTACAGATCGGTGCCGGTACTGGGTACACAGGCACGCATACCGGGTACCGAATGGATACTTGTAGCCGAAATCGACGCCGACGAGGCATTTGCGCCTATAACATCACTTCGCGAAAATCTCTTCGTCCAGGCCACTATCGTATCCATTGTGCTTTGCGCACTAGCCGTATGGCTATCGGGCACGGTATGTAGATCGATCGATGCTCTCAAACGAAAAACCGCGAAGTTAGCCGCAGGCCAGTGGGACAACGACATAAAAATAAAAAGCGGCGATGAGATCGAGGAGTTCGCCCAATGCTTCGATGAAATGGCCGCAAAACTCAAAAATTCGTATGGCCAACTTGAAGAAGAGGTCTCCATAAGGACCGAGGAACTTGCCCAGACAAATGAAGAACTGCAAAATGAGCTCACAGAACACGAGCGATCTCGCCAGGCTCTGGAAAAATCAGAATCGTTCCTTCATAATATTATCGATTCATCACCAGATCTTATTACGGTTCAGGATAGGAATTTCCGAATTTTGATGAGTAATTGGCACGGACACGAGTTTGTGCCTTTCGAAGAAAGAAAGTCAAACCCTATTTGTTACAAAGCATATAACAGGCTCGACAAGCCCTGCCAGAACTGCCGTGTTATGGACGTCTTCAACACCGGCATGCCCGCAAGATTCGAAGTAAAAAACCAGATTACAGGCAATCAACTGGACATATCTGCTTATCCTGTAAAAGACAAGGATGGAAATGTGCTCTATGTCGCTGAGCATGTTCGCGACATCTCCGACCAAAAAGCTGCCCAGGAGCTTATAAAGCGTGAGAAAGCCAAACTCGACGCAATGATCTGCTCCATGAACGAAGGCGTGATCTTCGCCGATGCAAATGATAACATCGTCGAGATCAATCCTTACGCGCTGGCATTCACTAAAACTATCAGGAACGATGTCATCGGCAAGAATCTCTGGGACTTCCACCCCATGGAGGTAGCGGCAAAAATAAGGCCCCTCATCGAAAGATTCAAAACAACTCCCGACAGCCGCGAGGCCATAATCCAGCGAAAGATCGGTACCGTCGATGTCGTCCTCAGAGTCCAGCCCGTTTACAGGGATAAAAAATATGACGGCGTCCTGCTCAACGTTGTCGATGTCAGCGAATTTGTAAAAGCCAAAGAACAGGCAGAAGAAGCTAATAACGCAAAGAGCACTTTCCTGGCCAACACCAGCCACGAAATACGCACTCCGATGAACAGCATTCTTGGTTTTGCCGAATTGCTCAGAAGCGAACCGCTCTCACCCATCCAAAAACAATACGTCGATACGATATACAGCAGCGGCGAAAACCTCCTCGGGATAATAAACGATATACTCAACCTTTCAAAGATCGAGGCCGGCCGCGTCGAGATCAGGCCCACAGACGTCATCACCGGCGATATCACAAAAAGCGTGCTCTCGACCGTTCAGATTGCCGCCCAGAAAAAAAATCTCGCACTCGAATGCGATATCGACGATGACGTACCCCCCGCTTTCCGCACCGATGTTGATAAATTGCGTCAGATTCTCATAAACCTCCTGGGCAACGCTGTTAAGTTCACTGAGCATGGCTCGATCAAGCTCCGGGTAAAAACTGTCCCACCATCCCCCGAGCAGCTCTCTATTCGCGATTGTGATATGGCCGTGCAATTTTCCGTCAAGGACAGCGGCATCGGAATTTCATCCCAGGACCAGGCCAAAATTTTCGACGCCTTCATTCAGATCGATAACAAAAACACCAGGAAAGAACAGGGTACCGGCCTCGGTCTCACCATAAGCCGCAAGCTCGTTACCCTCCTCGGCGGAACGCTTGATGTAAAAAGCATCCCAGGCCAGGGGTCCGAATTCTCTTTCAGCATCCCTTATGTTAAATCAATAAAGCCTCTCAAAAATGAAAATTTGATCGGTGACAACATGAAATCAAAAACAGTGCTCGTAATAGAGGATGATGAGAACTGCATGAAAGTTTTCAAGGCCCAGCTCCGCAAAAACGGCTTTGAATGCATCGGCCACGATCGCGGAGAAGCCGCAGCCGAAATGGCCGCCGCCTTTAACCCCGACGCCATCATGCTCGATATCAATCTGCCGGATAAAAACGGTTTCGAGATTCTCAAACAGCTTAAACAAAACCCAAAAACAAGTTCGATACCTGTCATCATGTGCTCCATAATGTCCGAAACGCAGCTTTCATACAATCTCGGCGCAATGGAACATTTGACAAAACCCATCGATCCTGCCCAACTCATAACGACACTCAATCGCGCCGTCACCGCCGCCGGCCATACCCGCACCGTACTGGCCATCGACGACGACCAAAATACACTCGATGTTTACAGATCCGTTCTTGATGATCATAAATATAACGTGATCTGCGTTGATAACGGCCCCGAAGGCCTCGCTCGCCTCGAAAAAGAACACGTCGATATTCTCCTCGCAGATCTCTGCATGCCAGGCATGGACGGCTTTGACCTCATCGAAAAAGTTCGCGAGAAAAACAACTCCGTTCCCATTATCGTCGTAACCGGCAAAGAGCTTTCGGAAAAGGAAAACGCCAGGCTCGAAAGCAAAATTCAGGCAATATGCCAAAAATCAAAACTCAAGCCCGCCGATCTTGTCGAACAGCTTGAAAAAACTCTCCAGGTTCAAATCGTTTCAGCTGCGCAAAAAAATAATACAGCCAATAATGTTAAACCAGTTTCTGCCGGCCATATTCTTATTGTAGACGATGTCCTGGAAAACCGTATGCTCCTTGAGATCGTCCTCGCCAAAGCCGGCCACAAAACCTCCTCCTGTACAAACGGCAAAGAAGCTCTCGAAGCAGCAGCCGCCCAGAAGTTTGACATTATCCTCATGGACGTCCAGATGCCCGTCATGGATGGATTCGAAGCCACCAAACTCATCAAAGCCGATTCACTAAACAAGGAAACGCCCGTCATCGCACTCACCGCCCGCGCCATGAAAGGCGATAGCGTCATGTGCATCGGCGCAGGCTGCGATGATTATCTCTGTAAACCTGTCAAGCATGACGAACTGCTGGCTAAAATTACTAAATATCTAAGATCCGCTCAGTCTGCCCTCAATGCGGATAAAGGCGGCGAAATTGTTTCCGACCTGGCCCATGATCCTGATTACATCAAAGCCATCGAAACTTTTGTCGCAAACCTGCCCGAAAGAATTGCTCAAATGCGACAGGCCCTCGAATCAGGAAATCTCACCGACCTCGCCCAGAAGGCACATGCCCTCAAAGGCCTCGGCGGCTTCGCCGGTTTTACGATCTACACTGAAAAAGCGCGCCAACTCGAAGATATGGTCAGATCCCAAAAATTAGACGACGTCAAAAAACAGATAGATGAACTCCTGCTTCTGTGCGGCCGAACAAAATCGCCTGTAAAAGAGGACAAATAGCACTATGGAACATCTCCCGCAAATGCGTTAAAATACCCTTTTTCGGATAACGCATGAACGGCCTCACAATTAATCGCAAGACACGACGGCTTAGCATGAAAGCCGCCATTATATCTTCTGTCGCCTCGCTCGTCGCCGTTACCTGCGGCGCGGGAAATATATTCTCCCTTGCCGCCATCAAGCTCGGCGCCGGAGAACTATTCCTCGGCTTTTTCAATTTCATTTCAATAGCCCCGTTCCTGCTGAGCCTTTGCACTATGTCCGCGATCGAGATCTACGGTAAACGCAAAGTCATCTCAAAATGGTATTGGCTTTCCGCCGTATTTTTCGTTCCTATCCTGCTCTTGCCTCTAGCTGCCAACTACTGGCCCGCCTGGGCATGCCTGACCATGCTCGCAGCTGCAAACGCATCGCGAAATGCCGCCATCGCCCTCGGCTTTACCGGCTGGTTTCCAATTCTCCAGGATATCGTCCCAAGACGACTCACAGGAAGATTCTTTGCAAGACTCCGCACCACCTGGCAAAGCGCAAGCACCCTCTCACTTCTCGCCGCCGCCTTCGTACTCTGGAAATTCCCAAGCTGGCTCGGCTTTGAGATCGTATTTCTCATCGCCTTTGCCGGCGAGATCGCCCGCAATCTCCCCCTGCCCTGGATGGCGGAAAATCCCCCGCTCCAAAATCCCGTGTGCGTGACCATTTGGCAGAGGATCCGTGAATTCGCTGCCGACAGCACAATGCGCCACTATTCCATCTACCTTACTTTTTATTTTCTTGCCTCAATGGCCATGGAACCTTTCAAGATCAAGCTCCTAAGCGATCTCGGATACAGTTCCGGCGTCATCTTGGCCTCCACCGCCATGGTCGGAATCGGCGCTATCCTAAGCCTCAGCTTATGGGGCAAGATCGCCGATAAATTCGGCAACCGTGCGATCTTCAGCATTACGCACATTGGAATGATCGTCTCAACCGCAGCATGGGTATTCGTCTGGCCCACTTCAATATGCGCCATTATTTACGTCTGCGCGCTTTATCTTTTCTGGAGTGCCTTCAACAGCGGCGTCAATCTCGCCATGACAAATTACATGCTCCGCGTCGTTCCCCGTGAAAAACAGAATTTCCTCACCCTCATCCTGCTCATCCAGCGAATGGTTACCGCTATCGCCCCGCTCCTGGCAGGCCTTATTCTGGAATTTACCCCCGCCCTCAATTTCCGCCTCGCATCAATACCCCTCTCTGCCTACGACCTGCTCTTCATCGCATGCGCAGCACTATTCCTGGTGCCCCATTTCATGCGAAAAAAACTAAAAGCCCCAACAGACACCCCCACCGCAGAAGTTATAAACCACCTCGCCCGCCCCATGGTCGAAGGCTTCGCTAATCTTGCAAAGCCCATCAAATCCCACATCTCACAATAATGACAAAATAATCACTAATCAATAATCAATTCTTACCCATTCTGCCCGCAGCACTTCTTGTACTTCTTGCCCGACCCGCACGAACAAGGATCATTCCTGCCCAACTTAGGCCCGTCGAGCTTTATCGTTTTGACCTTCACCTCTTCGCCCTGCGGAGCCATCGCCGCCGCCTGCTGGCGCTGGGCATTCTCAAATTGCCCAACTTCCTTATGCTGCGTCTGGCTGGGCCGATATGTATTCCTGTGCCGCGCCCCGATCTCAAGCTGCACCTTGAAAATAATATCGGTAACCTTGTCCTCGATAGTATCGAGCATCTCCGAGAACATGCGGTAACCTTCATGCTTGTACTCGATCTTAGGATCCTTTTCCGAAAACGCCCGCAGGAAAATACTCTCCTTCATCCGGTCCATCGAATAAAGATGGTCCTTCCACGTCGTATCATAAACCTGCAGCAGCACGAACTTCTCCAGGTCGCTCAGTTCTTTTCGCATGAACTCGCCCCCTACCTGCAAAAGCGTTTCCTTCGCGTGCCCGTCAAAGTCTGCCTCCGTCAGCTGCGCCGCGAAACGCTCATTCGCCCACGCCGCAAGCTCACTCGCACCAAGAGACCTCGTCTTATCCTCGATCTCCTGGGCCAACTTGCCGTTATGGTAAGATTTGCTTAATTCCAGAAGCTGCTCGTATGTCACCTTCGGAGTCGATTCCTGGATCTGCTCACCCGTCATGCCCGCGCCATACTTCTTATTAGCCCACGCCGCCAGCGATTCAAACCCATAAATATTCGGCCCGTCCGGCCCATGCACCATGCTCATCGCGAACTGCACCGGGTATTCGATTTCCCGCTGTGCGTATTTCTCATCGAGCACCTTCTTAAAGTGCGCCTGTATCTCAGCCGCCGAAGCCTCCTCGATATCCTTGATATCCACTTTAATATCGAACTTCGCCCCAGCCCAGTCCGCAAACGACTTCACAGCGAACTGCGGATCGAGGAACGCGTTAAGCCCCGAACAATCTTTCTTATCGACTTGCTGCGCCGATGCCTCCGCAAGCTGCTCTTCGATTTCCTCAGGCTTCATCTGCTTGATCTTCGATGGCGAAATACTCACACCGAAACTGCTCATCGCCCACTTGGCAAGCCCCTGCACTTCCCATGTGCTCGGATCCTCCATGTCCTCAAGGTACTCGCCCAGCGAAATATTTATATTGCTCGCCGTCGCTTCCTTGGCTCGCTTCTTGATCTCGTCTTCGATCTCCGGAGCCGTATATCCTCGCACATCAGAAGGCTTCAGCTCCACGCCGAACTGCGCCCTTGCCCACTCGATCATGCACGTTATTGAATAATCCGGATCCAGCATCCGCGTGCTGTTCTTGGCCACAACCGATTCGATCATCGCGTCGATGATCTCCTTGAGGCCCAGACCCTTGATTATCTCGCGCCGCCGCGAATAAAATATCTTTCGCTGATAATCCATCACCTCGTCGAAATCCAGCAGGCTCTTGCGTGCCTCAAAATTCCGCTCTTCAACTTTTTTCTGCGCCTTCTCGATACCCTTGCTTATACGCTTATGATATATCGGCTCGCCCTCTTCCCACCCTATCCACGAAAGCGCCTTCACAGTCCATTCCGGGCTGAATATCCTCATCAAGTCGTCGTCGAAGCACAGGAAAAACTGGCTCGAACCCGCATCTCCCTGCCTGCCCGCGCGACCGCGAAGCTGGTTGTCAATACGCCGCGCCTCGTGGCGTTCGGTGCCCACAATATGCAGCCCGCCTATCTGCGCCACCCCAGGCCCAAGCTTTATATCTGTCCCTCGCCCTGCCATATTCGTCGCTATCGTAACATTGCCGTGCATCTTCCCAGACCGGCTCTGGTACTGATGCCCCGCCTTTGCCACTATCACCGCCTCGCGCGCATGCTGTTTGGCATTGAGCACCTCATGCTCGATGCCGTATTTCTTCGTCAGCGCCGTCGAGATCGCCTCGCTCTTTTCAATACTCGTTGTGCCAACCAGCACCGGCCGACCCAGTGAGCTAACCTCATTAATTTCTTCAACTATCGCGTTGAATTTCTCACGCATCGAACGGTATATCGCATCTTCACTATCCTCGCGTATGCAAGGCTGGTTCGTCGGTATCGTCACCACCTCAAGCTTGTAAATAGACTGGAATTCCGCCGCTTCCGTCAGCGCCGTACCTGTCATGCCCGCTATTTTCTCATAAAGCTTAAAGAAGTTCTGCAAAGTGATCGTCGCCAGTGTCTGGCTCTCTTCCTTTACCTGCACCCCTTCTTTTGCTTCCACCGCCTGGTGAAGCCCGTCAGACCACTGCCTCCCGTGCATCAGTCGCCCCGTGAACTCGTCCACGATGATGACCTTGCCCTCCATCACAACGTAATCCTTCTCCCGCTCGAATACCACATGCGCCCGCAAGCTCTGCTCCAGCAAGTGTGGCCATTCCATATTTGAACCCGTAAAGAATGACCCAACCCCAGCCGCCTCCTGCGCCGCCGTCACACCTTCATGCGTCAGATGTACGCTCTTGCGGTCTATTTCAACTTCGTAATATTGTGTCAGCGATGGCAGCCTGTCCTCTGCGTTTGCAAGCTCCTGCCTGTGCTTTTCCAGCGCAGCCGTCGCCGCCTCCACGCGTGAATGATTCTTTTCCTTTTTGCCTTCCGCCAGTTCTCCTTCGCCGCCCGCTATCCCGCGCTGTGCCGCGTCGATCTGCTTTTTGACATTATCATAAGGCACCTGCAGGCTTAATATCTGCCTCGCGACCGCATCCGCTTTCTTGTATCTCGTCACATCATCGAACGCCGGCCCCGATATAATAAGCGGAGTCCTCGCCTCGTCGATAAGTATCGAGTCAACCTCATCTATGATCGCGTATTCCAGCGGCCCCTGTGCCATCTGCTCAAGCGACATCTTCATATTGTCGCGAAGGTAATCGAATCCGAATTCGTTATTCGTACCGTAAGTTATGTCGCACCGGTACTGCGCCTGTCTTTCTGATCCAACCGAATCCTGGTCAGATTGTATTGCCCCAACCGTTAGACCCAGCGCCTTGTATATCGGCCCCATCCATTCCGAGTCACGCTTTGCAAGGTAATCGTTCACCGTAACAACATGAACCTTCTTGCCTGTAAGGTGCATCATGTAAGCCGCAAGCGTCGCTACCAGCGTTTTGCCTTCGCCCGTAGCCATCTCGCTTATCTTGCCTTCATAAAGAACGTTGCCGCCGATAAGCTGCACATCGAAATGCCTCATACCCACCGTGCGCCTCGCCGCCTCGCGAACCGCCGCGAACGCCTCCGGCACAATATCAGCCGCGTCCGTCCCTGCCTTTATCCGCCCCTTCAGCTCTGCCGTCTTGGCCCCGAGTTGCTCATCACTTAATTTACCAAGCTCCTCCTCAAACCCACCCGCCTCCTGGGCAAGACGACTGTAAGATTTCACAAGCCTTTCGTTACGAGAACCGAATATCTTAAGAAAAAGCACACTTAAACTCTTCATATGTCCCGATCTACAATCTAATCTCTAATCACTAACTAGATACGCCGCCAGCATATAATTAGCCGATAAGTATCCCAAAATCCCTAAAAAAGTCAAATAACTTGCCCATCTATATTCAGTATTCTCTCTTCTGTCTCCTGTATTCTTCTGCCCTTTTTTCCTTGCCTTTACACCGAAATTTAAGTATCCTATTTTCCTTGTCGTCTTTGCTTGTAATGGATTAAATGACTGGAGATTGTGATGTCGCGTTTCTTTTCAGGTGAAGCGAGCGACTATTTTTCGCTGGTGACCAGCCTTAATGGCCGTTTCAGGAACTTTGCGCATTTATCAAAAACCGATGCCAACGAAGGCCGCAGCAACTTTGACCTTTCCCGCAATTCCAGCGCAAAAACATTGATCCTGCTCTCAATACTAACCATTTTCATCGGCGCATGGGCAAAGTGGAGCGATTTCGACGAAACCATTATGTTCCTCAAAAGCTACGACCTGGGCTGGATCTACATCATGACCGGCACTATCATGCTCGCCATCAACGCCGTCGCCTTCCTCTGGCGTCTTTCACTGGTGGCACGCTATAGGCCCGCCCCAATCGCCACAGACGAACAGCTTTTAACCTGCACCGTCATAGTACCAGCCTATAATGAGGGCAAGCAGGTACTCCGCACACTCCGCTCAATAGCCCGCAGCGATTTCCCCGCCGAAAAACTTGAAATTATCGCCATCGACGACGGCAGTCAGGATGACACCTGGTACTGGATCCAAAAGGCGGGCCGCGAACTCGGCTCAACAGTAAAGATTTTGAAAATGCCCAAAAACAGCGGAAAACGTGCCGCCCTCAATGAAGGCTTCAAGATCGGCACCGGCCAGGTCTTCGTAACCATCGACTCCGATTCACTTATCGAACCCCAGACCCTCCGCCGTCTCATGAGCCCGTTTTATAATAACGATCGTTGCGGTGCAGTCGCCGGCTCAGTACGCGTCCTCAACCGCCACGAAGGCATCATACCACGCATGCTCGATGTTACTTTCGCTTATTGCTTCGAGTTCATCCGTTCCAGCGAAAGCCAGTACAATACTGTTTTCTGCACCCCAGGCGCATTGGCAGCCTACAAACGCGATGCCCTTATGCCGATACGGAGCCGCTGGCTCAAGCAAACCTTCTTCGGAAGAAGCGCAAACATCGGCGAAGATCGCGCCCTCACAAACTGGATCATCCGCACAGGATGGCACGTTAAGTTCCAGTGCGATGCCGTAGTCTATACCAATATTCCCGTCCGCTACGATGGCCTCGTAAAGATGCTCATCCGCTGGGCAAGGAGTAACGTCCGCGAAATGATTATGATGTTCCCGTTCATATTTACAAAATTCCGTAAGGATTCGATGCTCGGAGCAAGGATTAATTTTGTCCTCAACTGGATCAATCTTGTGATCCCAAATATATTACTCATCGGCGTAGTTTTCTGCATCCTCTGGCGACCCGATATATTCATTATGCAGGTCATGCTCGGCTCTATTCTCTCCGCCTGCATACCAGCCGCTTTCTATGCACTAAGAAGGCAAAGTTCAAACGCCCTCTGGGGTTTCGCCCACAATATCTTTTGGGTCGTGGCACTGGCCTGGATAAATCTCTACGCCCTCCTTACAATGCACAAAGACCGCTGGCTAACCCGCGAGATCGTAACAGAAGAACAAGCTCAGCCCCAGGAACAGTCCGAACTAACCCAATCCGCTGCCTGATCCATATAAATTTAAAGCCCCCGAACTTTATCGGGGGCTTTTTTTCTTTTCTTCTCTACTTACTACTCTCTACTCACTATCTACTTTAAACCCCAGCCCGCCAAACGTCATTGCCAACTCAGCATTGCCTTTGATTACAACAGTTGTATTTCCAAATTCCCTGCGAATAGGGTATTCCTTGCGAAGCTTATCAAAATACTTCCCCCGCTCGTCCGCGGGCTGCTTCAAGATCGCTCGGCATCGGAAATCATCCGCTTCAATATCATAGATCTGCCTTATAGTCTCATGCAGAATTTCCTGCTCAGGGCCTTGCGCATTGCCCAGGTCTATCGACGGCACAATAGCAGCCGGAAGAAATTCCTCGATTTTCCGAGTAATTTCAAGCCCAAAAAATCGGCACGCAGCCTCGTAGATCATTATCATTCCCACCACTTTGCCATCATAGGAATAGCCCGCGATATGCGGCGTCGCCAGATCGACCATTTCCAGAAGTTCGGCATCAATATTCGGTTCATTTTCCCATACGTCAAGAACCGTCGCGCGGAGCTTACCTGATTTGATGGCCCCTTTAAGGGCAGCCGTATCATGCACCCCGCCGCGTGATGAATTAAAAAATACCGCTCCGGATTTAATTGCCCCAAAGAATCTTTCATTAGCAAGGTGATAACTTGCAAACTGGCCGGCCTTCGTCAGCGGCGTGTGGAATGTAAGGAAATCACACCCATAAAGCTTTTCGATCGGCAGATACTTGGCATCTCCGGTAGCCTGCGCAAGCGGCGGATCGTTTAGAAGCACATCCATCCCAAGCGCCTGTGCTTTCTTAGCAACGCGCGACCCAACATTTCCAACGCCCACCACACCTATGGATTTGCCCGCAAGCGTTATCCCGTATTTTCGCGCCACCACAAGCAGCGCAGCCGTAATATATTCCGAAACGGAATTAGCGTTTGAGCCAGGTGCCGAAGAAAACCCTATACCCTTTTCCGCCAGGTACTTTGCATCAACATGATCAGTCCCTATCGTGGCAGTTGCTACGAACTTCAGCCTGGACCCTTCGAGCAGCTCTTTATTTACGTTTGTCACAGAGCGGACAAGCAGGATATCGGCATCTCTCACTGCCTCCGCACTGATCTGCCTCCCGCCATAAAGCGTCACCTCGCCAATGGAACTGAAGCATTCCTTTACAAACGGTATGTTTGTATCCGCGACGATCTTCATAATACTACGAATAAAATTTCAGCACTGCATTTGCGACGGTTTCAATCTGCCCCGATGTAAGTTCAGGGAATATTGGCAATGATAATACCTCACCAGCTGCGCGTTCTGTGACAGGCAGCGAACCAGCCTTATAGCCCAGATCGGCAAAGCATTCCTGCACATGCAGCGGCACGGGGTAATACACCGCGGATCCGATCTGCGCGTCAGTAAGGAACTTCTGCAATTCATCCCTGCGAGTTACCGAAATTGTATACTGGTTATAAATATGCTCATTCCCAGCCGTAACTACCGGTGTTTTGATCGCCTTGCATGGAGCAAACATTTTATTATAGATAGCCGCGTTCCTGCGTCGCCCCGCGTGCCACGAGTCAAGATATTTCAATTTTACATTTAATACTGCCGCCTGGAGCGCATCAAGACGGAAGTTGCCCCCCACCATCTTGTAATAATAACGTGGGTTCTGCCCATGGTCGCGCAGCAGTTTAATTTTATCCGCCAGCGCCGCGTCATTGGTAGTAACAAGTCCGCCATCACCAAAGCAGCCCAGGTTCTTGCTTGGGAAGAATGAAAAACACCCAAACGTTCCGAAATTGCCGCATTTAATACCATCCTGTGACGCGCCGATACTCTGGCACGCGTCCTCGATCACAGCAAGGTTGTATTTTTTTGCGATGGCCATTACAGTCTTCATCGGTGCCACCTGGCCGAACAGATGCACCGGCAATATCGCTTTTGTACGCGCGGTGATCGCCCCTTCAATAAGGGCCGTATCAAAATTGTAGGTATCAGGATCGATATCCACAAAAACCGGCTTTGCCCCCGCCCTGACTATCGCCCCAGCCGTCGCGAAGAAAGTGAACGAGCTTGTGATAACTTCATCACCCGGCTTTATATCAAGCGCCATCAAACACGCCAGCAATGCATCAGAGCCGCTGGAAACGCCTATCGCGAATTTGGATTGGCAATACGCCGCAACATTCTTTTCAAATTCAACCACACCCGGCCCAAGGATGAACATCTGGCTCTCGCAAACCTGCTTCAATACAGGTTCGATCTCTGAGCGGATAGCGGCATACTGGGCTTTGAGGTCCAAAAGAGGCACTGCCATGGCAATTCCCTTAAAATATGGTTTAAAACCTAAAAGATTAGAAATTAAAGCGCCAAAACACAAATCAAAAATAAAAAATGTAACTCTTAGCCGAATGTAGCACAAGCGTCTCGCTTGTGTTCTTCAGCCCCGGATGGGGCATAAGGGAGTAGCCCATAGCAAGCGAAACGCAGCTATGGGTAAAAGCTCCTCTCTTGAAAAGCCCCGGAGGGGCGATAGGGAGTTTGATCCCGTAAGTACACGCTAAAATTTACTAAAATGCAGCTTTAGGACATTTACGTCATTACCTGGCCGCAAATGCCCAGAAAGCAAACAAAAGTGCTGAAACTGCTATGGTTGCGATCACGTTTACTGAAGTGCGGGTCTCTGGCCTGGCGATAAAATTAATAATCACCACTGGCAACGCCAGCAAACCTATCATTGGATAACCAATTCCAACCAGCACCAATCCAAAAGCTGGGTAAAAATAGAGTGCTTTGAGAACAGCGCCAACCTCAAACTTAAGGCGTACAAACGGCATGTAAGTGGTTATCGGATTAATGGCAGCATCCGACCCGCAATTAGAACAGTAAAACTGGCCTTTTTCAACAGGGGTCAGACATTCGGGGCACAAAGGCGTTGAGTCTGGCGCGACAGGCTCATCAGGTGAGCCAGGAAAAGCTTCGTCATAATCGTGTTCGTTTGACATAAATTGTGCTCTGTAGAAAAACCTTTTTCTCCGAGCCCCTGTAAGGGGCGCTAGCTCTATGGCCAGGGGTGGAAACCCCTGGAATATGATCAAAAAACAACAAGAACCCCCGTAGGGGGTGACACTAAACTTTTCTACAAAGCAATAATTTGGATTATAACGCCGCATGCGCAAAAAGAAACCCCCAAGCGGGAGCTCGGGGGCTGAAGTTTGTCGAGAGATATTTTAGGCTTTTACGATATTCTTTTTGTTTTTGACCTTGGCCATCGCGTTGCGGGTATCGATAACCAGCTTGCTATTGGCGCCGATCATTTCGTAATCATATTCGCTGTGGTCAGTAGCGATGAGTACCACATCATAAGTCTTGAGCATCGCCGGCGTAATAGCTTTAGACTTCATCTGCAAATCGTGCTCGCGCTGCTTATGTGTCTGCGGAATAAACGGATCATTGTAATCCACCTTCGCCCCATGACACCGGAGAAGTTCAACAAGCTCCACCGAAGGCGACTCGCGTATATCATCGATATCCTTCTTATAAGCCAGCCCAAGCACCAGTACCTTTGATCCTTTAAGGCTCTTTTCGTGGTCGTTCAACGCCTCCATTATTTTGTTGATAACATAATGCGGCATGTTGGTATTTATCTCACCGGCAAGCTCTATAAACCGTGTCGGCATACCGTACTGACGGGCTTTCCACGTCAAATAGAATGGGTCGATCGGTATGCAGTGGCCGCCCAGGCCAGGCCCCGGATAGAACGCGTTAAACCCAAACGGCTTGGTGGAAGCTGCGTGAATAACTTCCCACACATCAATACCCATGCGGTCAAATACCATCTTAAGTTCATTCACCATCGCGATATTTATGCAGCGATACACGTTTTCAAGTATCTTCGTCGCTTCCGCCGCTTCGCACGAAGAAACGGGAACAACCGTATCGATCGCAGCCGAATACAAACCATAAGCCATATCGCGGCATTCCTTTGTCAGGCCGCCCACGATCTTGGGAATGGTCTTGGTAGTATAATGTTTATTACCCGGGTCTTCACGTTCCGGCGAAAAGGCTATAAAGAAATCCTTACCCGCCTTAAGTCCGCCCTGCTCCAGTATCGGAATCATCACCTCACGCGTTGTGCCCGGATATGTCGTGCTCTCAAGAACAATGAGTTGATCCTTGCGGAGATACTTTGCTATCGTGCGGGCCGAGCTTTCGACAAACTGCATATCAGGCTCTCTGCTCTTGGTCAATGGCGTCGGCACGCAGATCAGCACCGCGTCCACCTGCTTGATGCGCGACATATCGCTCGTCGCTTCAAAAAGACCGGAATCGCGAAGCTTTTTTACCTGCTCATGCGGAACGTGCTTGATTATGCTCTTGCCCGAATTGAGAATCTTGACTTTGTTTTCATCGATATCAAACCCCAGTACGCTAAGCCCCCCTGTCGCGAATTCCCTTGCCAAAGGCAGCCCCACATAGCCCAGCCCCAATATGCCGACTTTTACCTTCTTTTCATTAACTCTCTTTTGCCAATCTTTCATTATGGTTCCTTATATAAGGGTTAATTGACTAGAAGTCATTTCATAACCTGCTTTGGAGCGAAAATGAGAGATTTTTGGCTCTGGTAAGGAGCCCGAAACAGCAATAGCTGCCTGCTATTGCGATGCAGGGCGACGCAACCAGAGATAAAAATAGCCATTTGAAGCCCAATCTGAGGTTATGAAATGGCTTCTAAAGCATTTTAAGTAAATCGACCTAATCGCACGGATAGTTTAGATGAACCAGAGAAGCTTGTCAATAAATCAATGAAATGATGAATATCGTAACATTTTGCAAGCCCCCGATGGCAATCGGGGGTTTGTGCGACATACAACCACATGAAATCATCGTAAGTGTTCTTCAGCCCCAAATATAGCACAAGCGTCTCGCTCAGCCCCGGATGGGGGCGTAAGGGAGTAGCCCATAGCGTAAGCTATGGGTAAAAGCCACCCTCTCCTCTAGAAAAGCCCCGGACGCCGGCGATAGGGACTTTGACTCCAGAAGCACAACACCCGAATGTTACAGAGGATTTTTATGGAATTAGCGTCAAAATTAGGATAGATTAAGCCTTATCGTATAAACTCAAACTGGCGGATTGACGACAAAACTAACGTAAGACTTTGAAAAATAATAATTCTATAGACAAAAATATGATCAAACTGGTTTTCCGACAAAGTCGGAACTCCTCAATTTTGAAATTTGTGCTTTGTAGAAAACCTTTTTCGTCGAGCCCCTGTAAGGGGCGTTAGCTCTGTAGCCAGGGGTGGAAACCCCTGGAATTGAATCTAAACAAACTGAGAACCCCCGTAGGGGGTGAAACTTAGAATCTTTTCGACAGAGCAGAAATTTGAACTTTAAATTTTGAAATCTCAAAATGACCACCGGAGTTTGAGTTATACCTTAAGGTTAATCAGTGTTAAAACGTGGCAACAAAGTTTTGCGAGTTCTTTTCACCTGCATAGGCAGGCGGGTCACCCTTTTGCAGGATTTCCGCTCTGCAGCAAAAGATCTCAAATTAAAAGCTCAGTTCATGGGCACGGATGTTACTTTTCTTTCCCCCGCCCTCCAGCTTTGCGACAAAGGTTTCGTTGTACCCCCAGTCAGTTCGCCCGGCTATATGCGGGCCATAGCCGATATCGTCACGCGGGAA
>Ga0208789_1000722_pt1 | contig 25851 bp, 21 predicted proteins | sample Methanotroph_Enr_FD_187368 | JGI IMG/M metagenome (GOLD analysis project Ga0208789, IMG submission 187368) | Enriched soil microbial communities from Old Woman Creek wetland in Ohio, USA - Methanotroph_Enrichment_5 (SPAdes) (version 2) | ecosystem: Environmental > Terrestrial > Soil > Wetlands...
ACAGAAATGGAAACAATGCCTTTCCCGGCATTCACTATTCTAAACAGTCATGATGTCTCGGACGAAATCACTGAAATCAGTCCTGATATTGCGGTCTGTGATGACTGTCTTGAGGATATCAGGAAACCAGGAACACGCCTTGATTATGCTTTTGTAAATTGTACCAATTGCGGTCCCCGATTCACCATTATACAACATCTTCCCTATGACCGAGCCAAAACGACCATGAAACCGTTTGCCATGTGCCCCGGTTGCAGGGAAGAGTATGAAACCATCACTGACCGCAGGTTTCATGCACAGCCGACAGCCTGTTCCCGCTGTGGCCCTCACTATGAATTGTTTGTGAAACAAAAAATTGTCACTAACAGCATTGAAAAAATTGTTGATCATGTTTCGCAATGCATTGAAAGAGGAGAAATAGTAATGATCAAAGGGCTTGGAGGCATGCACCTGGCATGTGATGCTTTTAATGAAGATGCTGTTGAAAAACTCCGCGAATTGAAAAACAGGGAAAGCAAACCACTCGCAGTGATGTTCAGGAGCATTGAGGATCTGAAACCTTTTGCACAAATTAATTCAATTGAAGAAGCATCTCTGGTGTCGTGGCGGAAGCCAATAGTATTACTTAATAGCAGGAATGGGATAAACGGGCATGTTCTTGCCTCCGCTTTAAATGCTGGGTTGAACCTCCTGGGAGTGATGCTTCCGTATATGCCATTTCATTACTTGTTGTTTCGAAAATTAGGAACGCCTGCCATCGTACTCACGAGTGGAAATTTTAGTAACGAGCCCATCCTGATTGATAACCAGGAAGCGCTGGATCAGTTCTCACCTCATGTTGCTGCTGTGGTTCTGCATAACCGGGAAATATACAACCGCACGGATGATTCAGTGGTCAGGGTGCTGTGTGGTCAAGAACGGGTATTTCGCCGTTCCAGAGGGTATGTTCCGTCACCGGTCAGGACTGCCTTAAATACGGAAGGAATAATAGCTTTCGGTGCTGAACTGACTAATTGCTTTTGTGTTGGTAAGGGGCAGAAGGCATTTTTGAGCCAGCATATAGGTGATCTTCAGGGCATAGAGACTACATTGTTTTATGAAAAAACACTGACGCGGTTTTTGCAGTTATTCAGGGTAAAGCCATCATTATTGGCGGTTGATATGCACCCTGCATACATTTCGACCAGAACAGGTCTGGAATTTGGTGATCTTCCGGTGGTCAAAATACAGCATCATCATGCGCATATTGCTTCCTGCATGGCCGAACATCGACTGGATGAAAAAGTGATTGGTGTTGCATTGGATGGAACCGGGTATGGTTCAGATGGCAATATCTGGGGTGCTGAATTTCTGCTTTGCGATCTGAATGATTTTAAAAGGGTTACCCATTTTGATTATGTTCCTTTGCCAGGTGGAGATAGTGCTGCCGGGGAACCCTGGAGAATGGCCATATCCTATCTCTACAAAGTATATGGGAACACTTTTACAGAACTTAAATTACCCCTTTTAAATCATTTTGATGCAGAGAAAGTCAGTTTGCTGGTTCAGATGATCGACAAGAATATTAATTGCCCATTGACCTCCGGAGCCGGCCGGTTATTCGACTGCGTTGCATCACTGCTTGATTTGGTTCAGGTGTCTTCTTTTCAGGCGGAAGGACCCATGCGGCTGGAATCAATTGTCCGTTACGACTGCCAGGAAAGCTACAAGTATACCATTGCCGGAACAATCCGGTTTGATGAAACTATTCGCGGCATTGTTGACGATATGAGTCAGGGCATTGATAAAGCGACAATTTCGACAAAATTTCATAACACAATAATATTAGTTATCTTTGATTCAGTAACCGCCATTCGTAAGCAGGAAGGTATTCGCAAAATAGTGCTTTCAGGTGGTGTTTTTCAGAATAAGTACCTGTTGGAAGGAACCATCGAAATCCTGCAAAAAAATAATTTCGAAGTTTATTCACATGCAACAGTTCCCACCAATGATGGTGGCCTTGCTCTCGGGCAATTAGCTGTGGCATCTAAAAGAAGGGAACTGCTATGTGTTTAGCCATACCTGCCAAAGTGATCAGTGTGAATGGGGTAACTGCTCTGGTTACCATTGAGGACGTTGAATATACAGCCAGCCTGCTGCTGCTTGATGATGTTAACCCCGGTGATTTTATCATGCTTCATGCCGGTTTTGCCATTCAAAAAGTGGACGCGGACGAAGCAGCAGAAACATTGCAGTTGCTTCAGGATGAGGTGAATAACAGGCCTGATGAATTCAAACCATGAAATACATAGATGAATACCGGAAAAAGGATCTGATCCTTTCCGTTTCTGAGAAGTTGAAATCCATTTCAACGAAAGCGATTGTCCTGATGGAAGTCTGCGGGGGGCATACTATGGCAATTCACCGTTTCGGACTTCTTTCCTTGCTGCCTCCGACCATCCGGTTGATTTCAGGACCAGGTTGCCCGGTTTGCGTTTCGAGCCAGCTTTTTATCGATACGGCAATGGCCTACAGTAAAGTTCCGGGTGTTATCGTTACAACCTACGGCGATCTCATAAGGGTTCCGGGTTCAACCACATCGCTTGAAAAAGAGCGCGCAAGCGGCGGTGATATCCGCATCATTTATTCGGTGCTGGAGTCACTCGGGATAGCAAAGAAAAATCCTGATAAAAGCGTCATCTTCCTTGGAATTGGTTTTGAAACTACGGCTCCTGCAACGGCCGCTGCAATCCTCCAGGCAAAAAGAGAGAACATCACCAACTTTTTTGTATTGAGCGCACACAAGGTTATGCCGCCGGTTATGGAAGCATTGGTAAAAGAAGGCGTTATAATAGACGGTTTCATTGCTCCTGGTCATGTAAGCGCCATTACAGGTACGGCAATTTATAATGATTTGGCTTCGGTATTTGGGCTGGGTGTTGTTGTTTCGGGATTTGAACCGGTCGATATGATGCAGTCTGTCCTGATGCTTGCAGTGCAGATAGAATCAGGTAAGTCTAAGGTTGAAGTCCAGTATCAGCGGGTCGTTAACAGCGAAGGAAATAAGATCGCGCAACAAATGTTAAACGAAGTTTTTGAACTCCGTGACGACAGGTGGCGGGGACTTGGCTTAATAGCAAAAAGCGGGTTAAAGATCCGCGACAATTTATCATCCTTTGATGCTGAAAAACATTTTACAGTCGAAGTTCCTGAATCCTCTGAACCCAAAGGTTGTATTTGTGGCCAGATTCTACGGGGGTTAAAAACACCTGTCGATTGTGGCCTTTTCGGGAAAAAATGCACCCCTTCTGAACCGGTCGGAGCCTGCATGGTTTCGGGCGAAGGTACCTGCGCCACTTATTTTAAATACCGTTCATGAGCCAAAAAGAGAATAATATACTGCTGGGCCACGGAAGTGGCGGACAGATGATGCACGACCTCATCGAAAATGTATTCATAAAGCATTTTGGAAACACTATTTTAAATGAACAAGCCGATTCGGCAATCCTGCCGGTTAGTTCTGAAGAAATTGCCTTTACATCGGATTCATTTGTAATTGATCCATTGTTTTTCCCTGGCGGGAATATTGGCAAACTGGCTGTTTGCGGCACGGTTAACGATCTTGCCGTTTCCGGGGCTGAACCTTTGTATATCAGCGTTTCATTTATCATCGAAGAAGGCTTCCCGATGAGCGACCTGGAAATTATAGTTGAATCACTGGCATCCGAAGCTAAAAATGCCGGGGTACTCGTTGTAACAGGCGATACAAAGGTGGTTAATAAAGGCAAATGTGATAAGTTGTTTATCAATACTTCCGGAATTGGCCTTATCAGGAAGAAAGACCGTTATATTAGCAAAGCATTCAATATAAAAACAGGCGATTTCATAATTATAAATGGCACCATCGGCGATCATGGCATGGCCGTCATGAATGCTAGGGAATCATTTAATTTTAAATCTGCGGTGGAATCCGATTGTGCTTCCCTCAATAAACTTATCCGTGAAGTCATTGACAAATCAACCATAAAATTCATGCGCGACCCGACAAGGGGAGGGGTTGCAACTGTGTTAAACGAGCTGGCCGGTAAAATACAACTCGGCATTGAAATTGATGAATCGGCATTGCCTCTTGATAAGAGTGTGGAAGCCATGTGCGAACTGTTGGGCTTTGATCCGCTGCATATTGCCAATGAAGGAAAAGTATTGTTTGTAGCGGGAGAACAGGATGGATTTAAAATACTGGAAGTGCTGAAAAATAACGAGTTAGGAAAGAAAAGCGCAATTATAGGCCGGGTTGTAAGCGATCACCCTGGTAAAGTAGTTTTGAAAAACCAGACAGGTGGCCGGCGTATTGTCGATTCATTGGCCGGCGACCAGTTACCCCGAATCTGCTAATTAAATCTGGTTTAACCGGATTTTGTTTTTATCTAAGTACAAGGAACATTGAACTGCGATTTATGAAGTTTTTTATGAATTAATTCTTTATAGTTCTAAAATCATAAATCGTTAATCAGTATTCGTTAATTAGAGAAAGAAGGTTTCATTGCGTCAGTAAACAATAAGTATGCACGAGTTTTCCCTGGCAATCGAAGTGATCAACCTCGCTCAGCGCGAAGCTGAAAAGAATATGGCCGGAGCGATCCGGGAAATTACGATTGAAATTGGCGATATGAGTGGTGTTGAGGCTGATGCTTTTGAATCGGCGCTTGAATTGCTGGTTAAAGATTCAATTCTTGATAAAACCAGTGTTACAATTGTCAGAACACCGGGTAAAGGCCGGTGTAATTCATGTGACTTTGAGTTTAAGATGAATCATAGGATGGCCACTTGCCCGAAATGCCAGTGCTTCCCCTCGGAGATAAGCGGCGGGCAGGAATTCAGGGTGGTGGAAATGGTGGTGGAATAAATTTGCAGAGTATCAGAGTTTCAAAGTCTTGCTTCTCCAGGCACTGAATACAATGCACTTAGTACTGAAAATCATTAAAAATTTACTACAATTTAAAAACTCTTATTATGTGCGATACATGTGGATGCGGCGAATCAGGTGAAGTTAAAATTCATGACCGCCAACAAAACAATTATCATGACCATGACCACATTCATGATCGTGAGCATCCCTACAGTCATGACCATGGGCATGGCAGTGTTCTGTTTACTCATGTTCATGATCATTCCCCCAAAAAGGTTATCACTCTTAACCTCGATATTCTTTCTGATAATAACAGTCTGGCCCGTGTCAACAGGAAATATTTTGAGGAAAGAAATGTACTTTGCCTGAATTTGGTAAGTTCACCGGGTTCGGGGAAAACCAGTATTCTTGAAAGAACTATTAAAGCGCAGATCGCTTCGTGGAAAATATGTGTTATTGAAGGTGATCAGCAAACTCTGCTGGATGCCGACAGGATAGAGAAATCAGGTGCACCTGCCATACAGATCAACACTGGCTCGGGATGCCACCTAGACGCACGAATGGTTGATTCAGCCGTGAAAAAGCTCGATGTAGAGAAAGGCTCAATTCTTTTTATCGAAAATGTCGGTAACCTTGTCTGCCCTGCCTTATTCGACCTGGGTGAATTTAAAAGAGTTGTTGTGATCAGTGTTACCGAAGGGGACGATAAACCGCTGAAGTATCCTTATATGTTCCAGTCGTCGCACCTCTGCATTATCAACAAATCAGACCTGCTGCCTTATGTTGATTTCAATACTGAAAAGACCATTGAATATGCGCGATCGCTTAACCCGAATCTTGAGTTTATTCTTGTTTCAGCCAAAACTGGTGAAGGCCTCGATGTTTGGTATGAATGGCTTGCAAAGCAATCAGAGTTATTGATCCCGGCAGTTTAGGAATAGCATTCTGAAAGGAATTATAGACTCAGTTCTGAAGAGACTCAACAAGTTCTTTAACTTGTTTAATTGCATCAGGAATTGCCTTCTCGACTTCCGGCGTCAGTTTCATGCCCATATCCTGGAAATCTTTAATGGATATGGCAACCAGGTAGATTTTAGGCATATTACCCAATAAAAAGGCAGCGTCAAGCAAATCCTTGAGGCCAACCTCATGAGCACTTAATTGCTGTGGAAAATCTTTTGCGTATTTTGGGCGTAACACCCTAACATGACCGGCAGAGAATTGGTCAAGCGCAGCATCGACAACGATAACGCTGCGGTATGACTGGATAAATCCGAGAAGATGAAACCCGCCGGTGCCTCCATCCATCAGATCAGCACCGGTGAAACCTTCCTTCTCCAACTGTGAGACAACATGAATCCCAACTCCTTCGTCATTCAACAATATATTTCCTATCCCGAGAACCAGGATTTTGTTTTGTAAAGGCATTAAATTTCAGATTTGTAATTATTCTTGAACCTTACAAATATAGGTTCAATTTAAAAACAAGGATTAACGATTTCCGATTTCCTGATTGTTCGGTTTTACTTCTAAAATCGTAACCCGTTAATCCTTGTTCGTAATTCATCTTTTTGAAAATGTTCAATTTTGCTATCGTTGCTAATCTTTCGGGCATTCTTCCATTCCGGCTTCATGACGCTCTATCACATCTTCTTCGATAAATTTCCAGCCTCCTATCATCGAGGATGTTACCCCGCGGCGTTCAATATAATCATGATAGAAAACGAGATAAATATGCACAATGGCAAACAAAATGAAACCCCACATCAGAATATGGTGTAGTTGACGTGCATGCATATCTCCACCCAGAAGCGGAACAATCCAGGAAAAAAGTTTCGGTAAAAGCGAAGAACTCATAGCTGAATACATGCCGAAGCCGGTGAGACATTGCAGAAGGAAAATAAGAAATGTAATAAAATAGATAAAGCTGGCTAACGAATTGTGCCCGATTGAGTCAATCTGTTTATGCGTTACCTGCAACACATCAACTTTGATTACATCGATAATTTCTTTCCACTGACAACGTTTAAGCGGAATAAAATTATACCAGCGCGAGAATTCATTTCCAACAAATCCCCAATATATTCGGAAGATAAAATTGAAGAAAAAGACAAATGCACTGACGAAGTGGATGAATCTAACGGTACCGAACCAATAATTAAAATATGCCTCAGTGCCTTTCATAAAGGCGGGTGGGTGTCCAATTATGTAACCTGTAATGCAAAGCGAGGTAACGCAAAGAGCATTGACCCAATGATAGAGGCGAACAGGCAATTCCCAAACATGCACTTCACGCAGCGGTACAGATCTGCTTCTGCTTCTCATGGCTTAATAGGTTTTAAGTTCATGAATATGGCTTCCTTTTTCATCGTACACATGCACTGCACATGCCAGGCATGGATCAAAAGAGTGAATTGTCCGCAGTACTTCAAGCGGTATTTTTGAATCAGCGACAGGTGTTCCGATCAGTGATTCTTCATACGCTGAACGCTTGCCTTCCGGATCACGGGGAGAGGCATTCCAGGTAGTGGGAACAACCAGCTGATAATTGGCAATCTTCTTGTCTTCGATCACGATAAAATGGGATAATGCACCCCTTGGGGCTTCAACCATTCCGAAGCCTTTGGCAGTTTTGGGCCAGGACTCTGGCTCCCATTTATCGTTATTCTGTGTGCGGGAGTCACCATTCTTGATATTATCCAGGAGTTGTTGGAAAAATCCCAGCGCCCAGTCGCAGGTAAGTTTGGTTTCGAGTCCCCGCGCAGCAGTACGGCCAAGAGTTGAAAATAGGGCAGTAACAGGTACATCCAGTGTTTTAAGTGTGCTTTCGATCACTTCTTTATATTCTTCTCGTCCCGAAGCATAACCAACAAGCATCCTTGATAAAGGACCAACCTCCATTGGGTATCCTTTCCATCGCGGAGTTTTTACCCAACTGTATTTTTTCGAAACATCAAGGTGATCATAGGGCGGTTTGGGACCGGTGTAATTTAGTTTTGTCTCTCCTTCCCAGGGATGAAGCCCGGTTTTATCACCTTTCGAATATTCATACCACGAATTATTCACAAACTCCATTATCTGGCCCGGGTCATCCCCCTTGATCTCATGGATTTTACTCAGGTCACGGTTTAAAATTACACCCCGGGGCATTTTGAAGCTATCCGGGTTGTTGTAACCATTAGTAGGGAAATCTCCGAATGACATGTAATTCGTCAAACCGCCCCCGATTGCTCCCCAATCACTTTTATAGAAAGAAGCTATTGCCAGCAAATCGGGAATATAAACCTGATCTACAAAAGTTTTTGCATCTTCAAACAATTTACCCACCATGGCAAGTCTTTCAGCATTAACGGCATTGGCTTCCTCGATATTTATCGAGCAGGGAACGCCCCCGACCAGGTAATTCGGGTGGGGATTTTTACCGCCGAAAATGGTATGAACTTTTACAAGCTCCTTTTGCCATTCGAGTGCTTCAAGATAGTGTGCCACTGCAATAAGATTAACAGCAGGAGGCAGTTTGTAGGCTGAATGTCCCCAATACCCATTTGCAAAAATTCCTAGCTGACCACTTTCAACAAAGTTTTTAAACCGTTTCTGAATGTCAGTAAAATATCCGACGGAACTTTTCGGCCAGGAGGAAATGCTCTGTGCAATGGTAGCTGCTTCCTTGGGATCAGCTTTTAATGCGGAAACCACATCCACCCAGTCGAGTGCATGAAGCACATAAAAATGCACAACATGATCCTGGATATACTGGGCCGTTTCCATCAGGTTGCGGATGAGTTCAGCGTTTGGCGGTACAGAAATGCCAAGTGCATTTTCAACTGTTCGCACAGAGGCAAGCGAATGTATGGATGTACAAACACCACATACACGTCCGACGAAAGCCCATGCATCGCGTGGATCGCGGCCTTTCAATATGGTTTCTATACCACGAACCATAGTACCGGAGCTATATGCATCGGTAATTATTCCGTTATTAACTTCAATTTCAACCCGTAAGTGCCCTTCAATCCGGGTGATGGGATCTATAACGATTCTTTCGGCCATGGTTATGATTCTTTAGGAGTTTCAATTTCGGAACTGGTTTCAGGAGTATTGGTTATCTCGCGGTGTTTACGGATATTAGTAACAATGGCATGGCCCGCAATGCCAACCGCTGCCGCAATACCAAGTCCGAGCCCTAATTTATCGGCAGTGGTCTCAATTCCAAATCCGGCAATACTTGGCAGATGCTGATAGAAAGGACCGTTGTCCCAGAATCCGGCTTCTGCGCATCCGATACAGGGATGACCTGATTGTATAGGGTAACTTATTCCGTCATTCCATTTAATAATTCCACAGGAATTATACGTAACGGGACCTTTACACCCCATTTTATAAAGACAATAACCGCGTTTTGCGCCTTCATCATCAAAGGATTCCACAAACAACCCGGCATCGAAATTGGCACGGCGGTAACATGTGTCGTGAACACGGCGTGAATAAAAGGCCTTAGGCCGACCCAATTCATCAAGCTGTGGAATTCGGTCGAATGTAAGCAAATGAACTACAACTCCAGCCATAACATCCGCTATAGGAGGGCAGCCTTGAACATTAATGACAGGCTTACCACTGATGACTTTGTGAACTGGTTTTGCCCCTGTTGGATTGGGACTCGCAGCCTGAACACAACCAGCTGAAGCACAGTTGCCCCATGCAACAACAGCCTTGCAGTTTGCAACGGCTTCTTCAAGGATCTGTTTCGCACTTCTTCCTCCAATGCAGCAATAAGCTTCATTTTCGGTTGGAATAGAACCTTCGACCATTACGATGTATTCGCCGGGAAATTTCGCCATTACTGATTTATAGGCTTCTTCGGCCTGAAAACCTGAAGCAGCCATCAGGGTCTCCTGATAATCGAGCGATATTTTGTCCAAAACAATATTGGCTACAATGGGATGCGAAGCCCGGATGAAAGATTCACTGCAGCAGGTACATTCCTGAAAATGGAACCAAATGACCGGAAGCCGTGGTTTTGTTTCAAGTGCTTTGACGATCTGGCCTATCCCGCTGGATTCTAATCCCAGCATTGCTGCCATAGTTGCGCAAAACTTTAGAAAATCCTTACGGGATATCCCATCCCCCCTGACTTCCTCATAAAATGAGGGTTGCTTATTTTCCATAAAGCGGCGGTTTTAGTTATTACACTGATATGTAAATATATGCACAAAACACGATTTGTCGACGGACAATATAAAAAAATATAGTAATTTATACTCGTTATAAATAAATATTATCAAAATATACTATGCTACCTTTGAGGGTATTAGCTCTCAAATCTGTTGAAAACATTGAGAATTTCCGATGAAACACCTGAGAGTTATAAAAATAGATTCATATTAGAATCTCAATTATAATTCGTCATAAATATGTTGTTCATCAATTGAAAAATAACCGCTATTTCACAGCTTTTGATTATATTATTTTGTGCTGCTTTATTTTTATCTGCCTGACAATTTATGCAGTTTTTTTTTTCATAAAAGCGAAATATGAGTCTTTTATTGAAATGAAAAACCAAAAGAAATGATCATAACCCGGTTATTTTCTAAAATTATGAATTACGAATGCAAATCAAGGTTTGAATTCAAACATTTCCGAATATTAACCAAAATGTACTTATGGTACAAGTACAACACGAAGCAGTATTGAATAATTAAGATTTTAGCTGATTAAATGTTATGGATTTAGAGCTTTTATATTATAAACCATTTTAACTCATGATTTACTTGAATCTGTACGTCTTGACAGAATTGAATATGAAGGTTTTAAAAGCTGACCTTAGCCGAAACATTAAATGTCCTCCCCAGCGACCAGAATCCACTGAATGTAGCCAAGTTATGACCGGCACCATCATCACCCCGGATTATAGTTTCTTTGTTAAATACATTCTGGCAACCTAACTGCAATGAAACGGGAAATTGTTTCACATGCATATCGTAGCCTGCATACAGGTCTAGTAAGGAATATGAAGGAATTCTGTAGGATTGACTCCTGTCATCAGGATTGTTCCGGTTCACGGGATCGAAATTAGCATATAGCCTGTCGTAAAATACCCAATCTGCAGAGAATCGGAAGCCGTCAACAGTATGATATTCTGCTGAGATTCCAATTTGCGTTTGCGGTGCATCACCTACGTTCAATCCTTTGGTATAAACCATCATGCTATCAACCAGCACTTGGTTATCATTATAAATACTGGCCGATACATCGTTCTGCCATTTCCAGTCGCCAAGTGACAAGGTCGTTCCAAGAGTTAGATTTGGTAATGCTCTGTAACTGATTTCGGCCTCAATGCCACGATGCAGCGCATTGAGTCCACGTACCAGTGAACGTGTGAGGGTGCTGTCGGCAAGTTGGATGTTTTCACGCGACAGCAGCGATTTATCTTTCCAGAAGGTATAATAAAGGTTGATACGTGCGGTGATTTTCCCGCTTTCATAGGTGTACCCTGCTTCGGCAGATGTGATTTTTTCGTTCACCAGGTTCTTTGCAACGGTATTTGAATAATTGACATAAACGAATTTGTAGTATGGTTCGCGTGAATAGAATCCAACATTTCCATATACACTTCCGAACCTGCCCGCTTTATAGCTAACACCACTTTTCACATCAAACCCGGCTTTATTTACCGGCTCACTCATTGGGTTTCCCGGATAATTGTAAGTATCCTTTCGCCTGTAGTGTGTACCAGAAATGGTGGCAGCTATGAAAGTTGTTACTTTCCCGGTTTTATATTCTGCCTGACCGAAAAGGTTACCATAACTTATCATGGAATAATTGTCGACATTGATCACATCGCCGGGTTTTTTAATCTGTTCGCGGCCGCTGACTCCAGCCTGTGAATATGCATATTGTTCAACCCAGAAATTACCTCCCATCAGGTTATCCACCTCTTCGTATAAGTGTGAACGGAAATTACGCACATGAATTCCTGTCGTAATTTTCAGATTTTCACTAACATCAAGTGTAAGTGAACTTAACAGACCGGCCCAGTAATGATCAGCAAGGTAATTGGTAAGGATATTTTTTGAATGACCTTTTACTACGGAGCCATCGGCAAGTGTTGTCGAATCAGGGTTAGTAGCGTTTGTAAGAAATACCTGGTCGAAATCAATCTGGTTGTTCTTCCTGTAATCCCAGGTCGGCTTGCCATAATTAAAAGCTTCGGTATACCGGCCGCCTCCTTTTCCGAATGAAAAATATGCCGAAGTAGCCAAAAACGCCTTCGGGGTGATATTCCAGTAATGGTTGAGGTTGATCTGAGGCTTGTGATAAAAATTTTCGGAAAGACTGAGTATTTTTCCGTTGTAAGTACCCCAATTTTGGTTGTATTTAACTCCGAATTTCTCAAAATCAGCCTGACTCATACCATAATTGCGCTGGCCGTGTTTTTCGGGTGCACCCATGGCAGTAAGCACAAGCCGGTGTTTTTTGCCAAATTCACGGCTAAGACTCAGGAAGTAAGCCCAGCCGTTTACATAAGTAGCATCTACAAATCCGGGTCCCAGTGTTCGAGAACCCAGGAACGTAAGCGAACTTCCATTCTTCATTTTACCGGTTGAGAAACTGAGAATGGTCTTGCTGTTGCCATAGTCGGAAAGGCTGTATCGCAATGATCCGCCGGCAATTGCTTCTGTTGATTTGGTAATAATGTTTATGGTGCCTCCAACAGAGTTCATTGCCACACGGGAAGCACCCAGTCCACGTTGTACCTGTATGGCTTCTGTCGCATCGGTGAGTCCTGCCCAGTTCGACCAGTAAACAAGACCGTTTTCCATGCTGCTTACCGGTACTCCGTTCAGCAGAAGCGAAACATTTTCCTGCTGAAATCCTCTGATAGTAAGACGATCGTCGCCACTTCCACCGCCCTCTTTGGTAGCATAAATTCCGGGTGTCATCTTCAATATTTCAGGATAATCCTGGTTTCCAATCTTTTGCTCGATGGTTTGTGCCTGCACGGTAGAAACAGCTATAGGCGTTCTCCGGTCGGTAATAAATGAAGACATGACTTTTATTCCGTCGAGATCCACAATTTTGGGCTCAAGTGCAATAGTCCCCAGTAAAATTACAGATACGGCCTTCCTTGTAACTTCATAAGTCAGTGTTTTATAGGAAATGTGCGTGAACTGCAGAATTACCCTATTGGTATCTACTGTCAGTGCAAATATTCCATCGGGTCCGGAAACTGATCCATTGGTGGTTCCTACTATCCGTATTGTTACTCCCGGGATAGTTTCATTGGTGGTACGATCAGTTACGGTTCCTTTTATTGTAAATTCCTGTGCAGAAAGGTTGCCGGAGAACAATACTGACAGTGAAATGACCTGAAGTAAAGTAAATAATTTTTTCATCATCGGTATTGAATGGTATAAAACAATAATGCCCTGAAGTATTCTTCAAGGGCCGATGATTTAAAATACAGATGTACAATAACGCATGCCAATTTGAGGCAGGTGTTACCTGATCAATATTCTTCTCCCATCCAGACTTTACTGTCGGTACCGGAGTTTAACCGGTTCAATCCTTTTTACAGGAGTCGCGGACTGTACCGCCGATCGGGAATTTCACCCTGCCCTGAAGAAAGCGATGCATATTGGTAATCAACACTCATTCGCCGGTACAAAAGTAAGTTTATTTTATGTATCCAATAGCAAAGAATATGTTTAAAATAAAAATAACAGCTAAATTGCTGCTATCCAAATATTTACAATTTAATAAAAATGATTTTAAAAAAAGAACCAGGCAGTATGACATTACCTTGCCAGTTTCAGCTCGAATCCAGGACTAGGCTCTTCACCGGGTTTTAATTTATTATACCGTAACAGCTGCGTGAGTTTAATACATTTTTCCTGTGAAATGGAATACATGCTATCTCCTTTTCTAACTTTGTAGATACGGTCGGAATTCTTTCTCTTTTTGCCTTCGAGATATAAAATTTGCCCGGGAACAATAGGGTCAGCTTTCAGAAGATCATTCTGCCTGTAAACCTGGAAAATTAAAATCCGGAATTCTTTGGCAATAGTGTACCAGGTATCATCCTTCCGCGCAAAAATAAAAGGCACACCACAATTCTCATAGACTTTTCGATCCATATCTGAAGTATACAAAGTCTTAAAACCTGACGGATCAGGCATTTTATAAGTTCTACGGAAAATTATCCTGCTCTCCTTATTGACAGAAGGTTTATCTCTTGACGTCGTTTGCCTTACATCCCGGGTTTCTTTATCAGGAGGTTCATTGAATGCATTATCTTCCGGATTGTTCAGGGTATCATCCAGAAGGTAAAGTTTATTGGTTTCGATTAAACGGATTAAAATTGTGGGATAAGCAGGATTGGTAGCGTAACCGGCTTGTTTCAGACCATAAGCCCATCCTTTATAATCGTTCAGGGGAAGTGTAAAGAGTGTAGCATAACGCTTACGGGTTGTAAGGAAAATGGAATGATCACGGAACGATTCATCCACATTATTGTATTTACGGAAACATTCTTTTTCATGGTCATCGTCGTAGAAATAGGTATCCCCTGGCCAGTCCTGCTGACATTTAATGCCAAAATGATTCCTGGTATCCAAAGAAAGCACACTTTTTCCGCAACCACTCTCAATCATCCCTTGTGCAAGAGTTATACTTGCAGGAATTTTATACAGTTTCATTTCCCTGACTGCGATTGATTTATACTTTTTAATATACTCACCGTAATCAGAACTGGTAAGCTGCTGAGCAGTCAATAAATTAGTTGCCAGTAGAAAAATGGAGAAAAATGCAACCCGAAGTCTCATAAATATTTCAATTTTATTCTGCAATAATACAAAATTCATGCATTAATTATACGTTTCGAATTGTTAGATATCAACCCAGATATGAACAAATAGAGGTTTTCATAATTCTGAATTTTATTAAAAAAGATGGGAAAAGATTCTGTTTAAATTCAGGATTCACAAGAGAAAAAGCGGAAATATGCAGGTACTTCATTTTTTCTAATCTTTTAGATTTAATACAAAGGACCATTAAATTACTCGTTAATTAGTTTGTTCAGATATCCTTGCAGCAAGAGGGGATTTTATTTTGTATCATCCTTATTTCCCGTCTTTTACCTGTACTGTAAAAGTCTTCCGGTGGTAGGGACTAAATCCCAGGTCTAGAATTGCTTTGCGATGTTCGAGCGTTGGATAGCCTTTGTTCCGGTGCCAACCATAATGGGGGAATTCTTCATTAAGTTTCATCATGTAGTCATCGCGGTGAGTTTTCGCAAGTACCGAAGCAGCAGCAATCGAAAGAAAGAGTCCATCTCCTTTTATAATGCATTTATGCGGTATATCCTGGTAAAGTTTAAAACGGTTGCCGTCGACCAGTATGAATTCAGGTTTCAGTTCAAGCTGTGCCAATGCCAAATGCATGGCTTGAATCGACGATCTAAGAATATTTATCCGGTCAATTTCTATGTTATCCACCATTGCTACGGCCCAGGAAAGAGCATCGGTTTCAATTGCTTTTCGCAATGTATCGCGTTGATTGGCAGTTAGTTTTTTCGAATCATTTAAAGTTGAGTTGGAGTATCCGGTCGGCAAAATTACAGCAGCAGCAAATACCGGTCCCGCGAGGCAACCGCGTCCTGCTTCATCGCATCCGGCTTCAATCAGGTGATCAGTGAATGAGGATTTTAACATTCCACAGGAATTTGACGAGTTCTGTTATCTTTAGCAGTATAAAACTATGAACTACTTTTCGTATACTATTAAATTATGACTACAAGATAAACCCGCATAGCAATAAAAAACAGTAAAAATGCCAGGGCAATCATTTCGAACCAGAAGGGTCTTTTAATCAACGTGAAACTTCCGGTGAGGAAAAATGACAGTGGTATAACAAACAAATAATTAGCCGAAAGTATCGGCCAACCGGCTAATAGAATGGCGATTGCTGATGTAAGACTAAAGTTGAACAAAACCCATGATCTGCGGCGGAGACTGATAAGTTTATCGTTCATAATGTTTAATACAGCAACCGTTGCTATAACCATTACAAATGCTGAAACCGATAACCATACTGTGTTAATAATTGAAAGTCTGTCAGGTAAGACTAAATTAAACAGGGAGCTGGATAAATGTGCCAATCCTTTTTGCAGATTATCATTCCAGAATAACCAACTTAGATAGTAAATAAAAGACAAACTGAAACCAATTATTGAGACTGCATATTCACGCCAGGATGAAATACGGTAAGTTATTAATGAAAACCATATCATGAGTAGCAAATAAGCCAACGGAATATAAAAAAGGGAGGCTATCCCTATGGAAAATGCAGCAATAAACACCTGTTGATAAGCAGCCTGCTGCCCGTACATTTTCATTATGGAATTCAGTGCAATGATAATAAAAAGAGTAGCCGGAAGCACGGCATGTAAGGTTAGAAAGCTGCCATTCCAACTATAAGCAAGCAGGATAATGATTGCTGGTAAAAAATTACTCCTCCCGAAAAATCCGTTAGCCTGAAACACATAAAACAGGATCAACGCTTGCAGAATAACCAATATCAGAGCAATAGCTATGGTTAGTAATGCGAAAGGCTGCAGCCAGGTTGCCAGGATAGTATATAACGGGCCGTCAGCAGGAGTTTGAACCGGAAGTACAGGATTTACAAAAGCCGGCATCCATAAAATGACAAGGATAAGCAGGAAGATTGTAAATTGAATAAATGTCCCCGATTTTGAGATCCACCTGAGCATTAGCTGTACATTTTTATTATCATGATTTATACGAGGTCTTTCCCGATATCCTTTCGGAAATAGGAATTTTCGAACTTAATCTGAGCCGCTGATTCAAGCGACAGCCCGATTGCTGTTTTTATATCCTTATCAAGGGATGTAACAGCGATAACCCGGCCGCCGGAAGAAATAATCTTTCCATCATCTATGCCTGTTCCGGCATGAAATACCAGGCTGTGGCCCACGGATTCCAAACCGGTAATCACCTTACCTTTTGCATACTCACCCGGATAACCGCCCGAAACGATCATTATACAGGCTGCAGTCCGTTCGTCGGTCCTGAGCTTGATGTCTGAAAGGCCTCCATTTGCCGTGGCGAGAAATATTTCCAGCAGGTCTGTCTTTATGCGAGGTAATATTGATTCCGTTTCCGGGTCCCCAAGACGAACATTATATTCAATTACAAAAGGGTCTCCCTTTACATTCATCAGCCCGAAAAACAAGAATCCCAGGAATGGGATGCCATCTTTCTGCAAACCTTCAACAGTCGGTCTTATGATGCGAGCTTCCACTTTTTGCATAAATTCTTTTCCGGCAAACGGCACCGGTGAAATGGAACCCATTCCGCCTGTATTCGGACCGGTATCGCCTTCGCCTATACGTTTATAATCTTTTGCTTCAGGCAATACCATGTATTCACGTCCATTGGTGATGGCAAATGCAGAGAGTTCAATTCCATCAAGAAACTCTTCTATTACCACCATTTCCGAAGCCTTCCCGAATTTCTGGTTGGAAAGCATATCGGTTAGTTCGGCTTCAGCCTCAGCGATTGTTTTACAAATCACCACTCCTTTACCAGCGGCAAGGCCATCAGCTTTGAGCACATAAGGAGCTTTCAGTGTTTGAAGAAAGGCTAAACCATCCGAAAGAGAAGTTTTTGTAAAAGTCCGGTAAGCACCGGTTGGAATGTTGTGCCTTATCATGAACTGTTTCGCAAAATCCTTGCTTCCTTCGAGTTCAGCTCCTGCTTTTTGTGGCCCGATTACAGGAATATGTTTCAATAATTTATCCTCCAGGAAGAAATCGTGAATTCCATGTACCAATGGTTCTTCAGGGCCAACAATAACCAGTTCTATCAGATTTTGCAATACAAATTGTTTAATACCTTCAAAATCATTTCCGTTCACAGGAACATTTGTACCAACAGTGGCAGTGCCAGCATTACCGGGAGCGATAAATAACCTGTTCAGCAACGGACTTTGTGTTAGTTTCCATGCTATAGCATGTTCGCGGCCACCGCTTCCAATTAGTAGGACGTTGGTTCTGTTCATTTAAAATGTATAGAGGGTTTCAATAGTTTCAAGGGCTTGAAGAGTTTCGTGTTTCAGAGTTTTGATGGTTTCAGGTTAGGATGATAGGGAAAAGTGAGAGATTTTAGTTGTCATCAATTGTCATTCAAATGTAATCTGAAATTAATAAACCCTTTGGCTGAGATTTGAATTTATCACTTTTTGCTTTGCATTTTGACCTTTGCATTTTGACTTTTTAACTTTCAAGTGCCCCGATCAATTCCTTAACATCAATTACTCCATGCCGAAGGCAGTATTCTTCTATGCCTTCAAGTATTTTGATAGTTACCCGCGGGTCAATAAAATTAGCGGTTCCCACCTGGATGGCAGTGGCGCCTGCAAGCAGGAACTCAATGGCATCGGTAGCGTTGCTGATGCCACCAAGTCCAATAACAGGTATTTTGACTGCTTTCGAGACCTGCCAGACCATGCGAAGTGCAATAGGTTTTATTGCCGGACCTGAAAGTCCACCGGTGACAGTAGATAATATGGGTCTGCGTTTTTCGGCATCGATGGCCATGCCCAGCAGTGTATTGATAACTGAAACAGAGTCAGCGCCTTCATCCTCAACAGCTTTGGCAATTTCAGCAATATTGGTGACGTTAGGCGAAAGTTTTACGATCATCGTTTTGTCGTATACGCTCCGGACTGCTTTTGTAACGGCTCCAGCCATAGGGCAGGTAGTGCCGAAGGCCATTCCCCCTTCTTTTACATTCGGACAGGATATATTTAACTCAATACCGGTTATCTTCTCAAGTGAATTCAGCTTTTCGGCCACTTCCATATATCCATCCACAGTTGAATCCGATACATTTACGATGATATGTGTATCGTAATGTTTGATTTTCGGGTAAATGGTGTTGATAAAATAATCTACACCTTTGTTCTGAAGACCTACAGAATTTAGCATTCCGGAAGGTGTTTCGGCCATGCGGGGATATCGGTTGCCATCGCGGTTTTTCGAAGTACAAGCTTTGGTAAGTATACCTCCAAGCCTGTTTACATCAATAAAATCATCAAATTCAAGCCCATAGCCAAAAGTACCCGAAGCTGACATAACCGGGTTTTTGAGCAGCAGCTTATGTATGTTCACTGATAAATCAGGCATTGGTAATTATGTTAGATGTCGGATGTTAAATGTTGGATGTGGTTTTTTATTTGAATAAAATTTCTCCCTGTCTCCCTACTCCCTGTCATACCTCATCTTGTCAAATTTATAAATCTAGTCAACTCATTACAACTTAAGTTTTCGCGTGTCAAAAACCGGTCCTTCAATGCATGTTGTTTTGTTTCCTTCAACAGTTTCAACTACACAACATAAACACGCCCCGATTCCACAAGCCATAGTATTTTCGAGTGATATCTCACATGGAATATTATGTGAAGCAGCTACCCGGGCAACTGCTTTCATCATCGGATCGGGCCCGCAAGCATAAATCACCGAATATTCTTTTACTCTTCCTGAAAACAGGGAATGTTGGGTTACCATTCCTTCTTCACCTGCTGATCCATCATCGGTAGTGATGAAAACTTCACCGAAAGGTTTATATTTTTCAGGTTCAACGATATCATCCGAAGTGCGGCCACCAATCAGAATATCAGGTTTATATCCCTTGCTGTGAAGAAGTTTTGCCAGGAGCAACATGGGTGCAATACCAACTCCGCCACCGATAAGCAGTGCTTTTTCTCCTTCAGGCAAACTAAATGAATTGCCCAGCGGGTAAATGAGATTCAGGATATCCCCTTCTTTGAGTTTTGAAAGAGCCTTTGTTCCATCGCCAATCGTTTTAATGAGTAATGATAACTCATTCTTCCCGTAGTCAGTATCGTAAATTGAGAAAGGTCTGCGTAAGTATGTTGTTGTTGAATTTCCGACAAGTACTTCGGCAAATTGTCCGGGAAGAATGGACGGAAGACTAACCGGGCATTTCAGGTAAATGGCAAAATAATCAGCAGTGATAGGATGGTTGCGGGTAACTTCAAAATCGTGGATAAATTTCTTCATCAGGTTGAAAATGTACAGGCGAAAATACGTAAAAAAAGTCCGCCATGATATACGACGGACTCATTGCTTATTTTTCTTCAGCGGCCTCGCTGCCTTCGCCGGTGTCGCCGGGCGATGCGGTCTCATCCTCCGTTTCATCAGCAGGAGCTGAAAAGTCAGTAATCCCGTTAGCAAGTAACAGGTTATACCACTGAACAAGTTTCCGGATATGTGATGTGTAAACGCGCTCGTGATCGTATTCGGGCACGATGGTTTCGAAAAATGCTTTTAATGTACGGTCGTCAGATTTAACATCAGGAGCGGGCTGATCCCCGTTTTTCTCCCGCAACAGCCTGAAAACTTCGCGAAGGGGCATATCTTCTTCTGTAGTAAAAATACTTATTTCACCCAATGAACTTATTTTATCGCTTGCAAATGCCTGAATACGTTTGCCATCGGTGAGCGATTCAATTATAACACCCGTCTTTGTCTGTGCAATTGTTTTAAACAGCCCGGGTTTGCCCGAAACGGATAAAATTTCTTTTAAATCCATAAATGTCCTTAATTTTTATGCAAAATTACTTAAAACAATCTGTTTATGCTACAATGTTTTGATTTTGCATCATTTTTAACACTTCTTATTTATATCTCGAAGCGGCCTGTATAATTTGAAGGAGTGATTTTATGCAATTCAGCTTTCACTTTTGTCGGCACGCTTAATGTTTCAATAAAAGCAGTGATTGCTTTATGATCGATATGCACGTTGGTGCGCGTAAGCTGTTTCAGTGTTTCATAAGGTTTTGGAAAGCCTTCGCGGCGTAATATGGTTTGTATCGCTTCAGCAACAACAGCCCAGTTGTTTTCCAGGTCAGCCTGGATTTTTTCCTCGTTGAGAATCAGTTTGTCAAGGCCCTTGATCAAAGATTTAATAGCAACTAAAGTATGCGAAATCGGAACCCCTATATTGCGGCTTACAGTTGAATCTGTTAAATCGCGTTGCAGCCTTGATAAAGGAAGTTTAGCCGAAAGATGCTCAAAAAGGGCATTGGCAAGGCCCAGGTTGCCTTCGGCATTTTCGAAATCAATCGGGTTCACTTTATGAGGCATAGCAGAGGACCCAATCTCACCGGCCTTTATTTTTTGCTTGAAATATTCCATGGATATATAACTCCACATATCACGGCATAAATCAATCAGAATGGTATTGATGCGCTTCATGTTATCGAAAAGCGCAGCCTGGTTATCGTAATGTTCAATCTGGGTGGTATGACGCAGCCGTTCGAGCGAAAGGCTGTTTTTTACAAAATTATCACCGAATTCAACCCAATCCACATCAGGGTAAGCCACATAATGTGCATTAAAATTACCGGTAGCGCCACCGAACTTGGCTGAAAAAGGGATAGTTTTAAGCAATTTCAGCTGCTGTTTTAGTCTTTCCGCAAAAACATATACTTCTTTTCCCAACAGGGTTGGAGTTGCAGGCTGCCCATGCGTGCGGGCCAGCATCGGGACTTTTTTCCATTCTTTTGCCCGCCTGGTAAGTTTTTGAAGCAGGTCGTCATACAATGGTAACATTACTTCATCGATTGCTAATTTCAATGCATATGGCCCGGCTGTATTATTGATATCCTGTGATGTAAGTCCAAAGTGGACAAATTCTTTATACTTGCCCAGCCCTAATTTATCAAACCTCTTTTTCAAATAATATTCAACAGCCTTCACATCGTGATTGGTTTCAGCTTCGATTTCTTTAACCTCCTGGGCATCCGTGAATGTGAAATCACGGCAGAGAGCGCGGAGTTCGGCAATATTCTTTTGTTCAATTCCCTGTAACTGGGGAAGTGGCAGCTCACATAATGAAATAAAATACTCTACCTCGACAAATACACGGTAATTAATGAGGGCAGCTTCGCTGAAATAATAAGATAGACGTTCAACCTGTTTGCGGTAGCGTCCGTCGACAGGTGAGATGGCATTAATCATTGTCAGATCCATAGCATAAAGAATAAAGATTAATTGGTCAAAAGTATGAAAGCCTCTGAATGAATTGCAAGTTTTTAGTAAAATTTAATTTTTTTTACGTTTATCACCTAAATTGCCGGATGATGTGTGGTACTATCTTATCAGATTTACATGATATCAGTCTGAAAGTGAATTTTTTATGAGCAATTCACCGGATTACGAATCCGGCACCCCGTTGCATCGGGATTACAAATCCCATTGAGTTTCTCAGAAACCCAGTGATTCATTGACTAAAAATACCGAGAATTCCATTAAAGGCGGTTTACGGCGTGTAGTCACATAAATATTGCATCCCCGTGTCGGGAGATTACAATTCATGCAGACTCCATGTTTGGCACATGGATTAGGCCTGTTAAGGCGTTTAAAGTTTATGGGTGCCGCAATGGTGCGGATGCGTTGCCAGGCTGCTTCTTCATCAGCGACCAGTTTATTCACCCCGGCAATTACGATTACCCTTCGCGGGCCAAAAGCCATGGCTGCAACCCTGTTCCCATGTCCGTCAATGTTGAATAATTCACCCTGTAGCGAAATGGCGTTGCTGCTGCAGATGAAAACATCACATATCTGCTGGCGGCGCATGACTTCCAGTTTGTCTTCCTCACTGAGCCTGGTCGCATTGTGATCGAGAATGGTAGCTCCGGCATCCATAACCAACTGTTGCAGGTTTAGTTGCTTTGCAGTTTGTGATCCGCCGAAAGCTACTTCCATCCCAGGTTTTATCAGTCGCATTACGGCATCTGCTGCTTCTTCACGGGTTTCGAAATAGGTGGCGTCGAAACGGTTTTTATGTAATGCCTCAACCGTTTTATTTCCGAGTGTCCGGCCATGCCAGGTGTTCATTTCGTTAACAAAAGTGTCGGTAGGGTTAATGGGTGTGCTCATTTGAATATTTTTATCAGCGCAAAGGTAGGAGAAGAGTTGGGAATCTAAAATGAAGCTGTCATTTTTATTCACCCGGAAGCCCGAAGTCATTTGGTAAACAATTCTGGCAAAGGATTAATTGTAGAGAATTGTAAGTCCGGTAAAATCATTCCAATGCATTTTACGGTAATACATTTCTATTTCGAAAAGCACATCCCTGATATGATCAAGTTCAACGATGGATGAAAGCAAAAAGTCAATGTCTGTATTCATATTACTGATAAGCTCAGGAAATTGATGTTTATAAAGAAGCAAAATCTCTGAAAGTGCTGCTTCACTTACTTTCTCATCCGGAAGCTGGCTTTCCTTCAGGAACTGCAGGATACGCAGTCCATCAATTTTCTCATAACAGGCACGAATAAAATGATCCTGAGACTTGAAATTCCGTCGTAATGCTTTCCATGGCAATTCGCCAAATTTTCTCAAGAGGAAATCATCGAGAGGTGTTTCAATATCTTTAGTATACAACGGACCAAATAATTTGTAGAGTTCGGCAATTTTATCAAAAAGCCGGAAATTATAAACCGGGTAGCTACTCCAGTCGCCTTCGATTCCTTTAATTAGAGCAGGGCCGGTACCAAAGAAAACCCTGTCGGATAATCGTGTAGCAGGAAACACAATCTCTGAGTTCCAATGCAGCAGGCGACCTGTTTTTACAATTTTCTGGAGGAAATAGAAATCTTCGCCACTGAGCTTGGGTGTCATTCCTCCTGATGCCCTGTATGCCCAAACGGGCAATGCAATAGCAGAACCAAGTGCTGTGAAGCAATATGGGCTCCGGATACGCCACATATTGATGGCAAAGGAGCGCATATAAATCTCGTACCGAAGCATGGCTCTGTCCAGGACTAAATTATTGTAGGTCAGCCTGTGGTAGTAAGGAATAGCTATAGCTGAGGCAGCAGGATTTATGCGCAGGTTTTCAGCAACCGAGCTAAAATATTCTTTGCTGAAAACCGTGTCGGCATCCATGCTGATGATTATGTCAATAGCACTGGCAATCTTCGAAATATGATCCATAAGGTATTTCCGGGCAAAGCCGATGCCATGTCCTTTAGGCGGCCATCCCTTACCGGGTGAAGATCTGTCGATGATTTCAATTCTTTTATCCTCCAATGATTCTAGGTACCGGATTGTCAACTGGTTTTCGATACAAACAATACTGCGCTGTGCATCATTCCACCAGCTATCCGGTTGATTAACACATACAACCAGCCTGAAATGCTGCTCTGTCTGCTCCATAATGGCTTTCATGAGCAATGGCAGGCGTTCCATTTCATTCATGACCGGCAGAGCAATATAAATAAGGGAAGGTGTCAAAATCACTTTGTATTATATGAAAGGATATATATATCTTTGGAAAGCCGTTTCGCAAAAGATTTTCAAAAGTAGTAGTTTTGTCTGAGATAAAAATCTTGCTATGGAAAGTAACGAAGTACTCGACAAACTTCCGCGCCATCTGCAAAACCTGATCATTGATCAACCGTATAACACCTACACGGCCCAGGATCATGCTGTATGGCGTTATATTATGAGGCAGAATGTAAGATATCTTCCTGGTGTGGCGCATGCTTCGTACCTGGATGGATTGAAACGCACCGGTATAAGTATCGACCGGATACCAGAAATGTACGGCATGAACCGTATTTTAAAAGAAATCGGCTGGGCTGCCGTAGCCGTGGATGGATTTATCCCTCCTGCGGCATTTATGGAGTTCCAGGCTTACAATGTTCTTGTAATTGCGGCCGATATCCGGCCCGTTGACCAGGTATTGTACACGCCGGCTCCTGATATTATTCACGAGGCTGCTGGCCATGCGCCAATCATTGCTGATGATGAGTATTCAGCATATTTATGCGATTTCGGACGGGCAGGCTCAAAAGCTTTTTCGTCAGTTTATGATAACAGAATGTATGAGGCTATCCGTCATCTCTCCATCTTAAAAGCCGATCCATACACTTCTTTTGATGCAATTGAAAAGGCAGAAGCGGAACTTGATAATTTGTCGATACTGCAGAAGAAACCTTCCGAAATGGCCTTGTTACGAAACCTGCATTGGTGGACAGTGGAATATGGCCTTATCGGAAATCCGGAGAGTCCTAAAATATACGGTGCGGGACTGCTTTCATCCATTGCCGAAAGCCATAACTGCCTTAAACCGCAGGTAAAGAAACTTCCATATACAATTGAAGCACAAAATTTTTCATTTGATATTACTACACAGCAGCCACAGCTTTTTGTAACTCCTGATTTTAAGAACCTTAGCATTGTACTTAAGCAATATCTTGATACCATGGCTGTGAGAAAAGGAGGAATGGAAAGTCTGGATAAAGCTCTTCAATCCGATTCAACCTGCACGGTGGTGTATAGTTCAGGATTGCAGGTTTCGGGAAAACTGACTAAAGTATATGAAAGCCAAAACGAACCTGTTTACCTGCTATTCGAAGGACCATCGATGCTTTCATTTGAAAATCATCAACTCAACGGGCAAGGTATAAAGTATCATAAAGATGGGTTTGGGTCACCGGTAGGCTCTGTAAAAGGGATCAACGGAAACATCGAAACCATGAGTGATGGCGAACTTTCTTCAAGTGGCATTACAATTGGCAAGGAGCTAATACTGGATTTCAATAGCGGGGTGAAGGTAATAGGAAAACTTGAAAAAATAACCCGGCAACATGGATATAACCTTGTGTTTTCATTCCATAACTGCACAGTCAGGTATAAGGATAAGGAGCTGTTTAAACCCGAATGGGGTGATTATGATATGGCCATCGGGGAAAGTATTGCTTCTGCATTTGCCGGTCCCGCTGATCCGGATGCTTTCGGGCTGAAATATCCCGCTCCGGAAGAAAAAACACATCATTTTCAGCACTCGGATGATACGATAAAGTTGCATGGCTTTTACCGTGATGTTCAGTTAGTTAGGGAAAAAGGCTTA
>Ga0208789_1000724_pt1 | contig 25782 bp, 26 predicted proteins | sample Methanotroph_Enr_FD_187368 | JGI IMG/M metagenome (GOLD analysis project Ga0208789, IMG submission 187368) | Enriched soil microbial communities from Old Woman Creek wetland in Ohio, USA - Methanotroph_Enrichment_5 (SPAdes) (version 2) | ecosystem: Environmental > Terrestrial > Soil > Wetlands...
TGCAGAACGGAAAATTAAGTTAACATACTTTGATGTTCCTATATCTTTTATGATTAATATACCATATACCCATTTCCCAACCTGGTTGTCTTTCGGGCCTGACTTCATGGTGTTACTGAATGCCCATCAGGAATACAAACGTGTGGGAGGAAGCCTCTTGCCTTTTCCTGATAGAATGGCTACGGGTAATATTAATGATAGATATAACCAAACTGATGTTGCAGTTCATTTTGCTTTGAACAAAATGTTTCCGGTCAATAATTCAAGTCAGGTGATGATACTTTTATCAGTTAACTCCGCTTTTGGATTAACCGATATCAATAGCAAAGAGTGGCAAATCCCTAATAGTCAAGGCGATTATGGGAGTGCCCATAATTTTTATTTCGGTATTAAAGCTGGAGTTATGTACAAAATAAATAAATATATAAATACAATTTGGAATAATGAGCACCGTTAAGGGGATCAGAAACTAAAGATGTGGAGCAAAGAGAATTGGTATTAAAAGAAAATCCCCACTAAAGAGCGGGGATTTGGTCCAGTACCCGAAGCCGGACACGAATAATGCAATGTGGTATTTTTGTTGCTACCTATAAAAACATGCTACACATCAATATTATAAAGGGAATGCAAAATAACATATTAAAATATTTTATTGCAAGTGTTGTTTAATATTGCATAGATCATTGTTTTGGTTGACATATTATGTATCTTTGTTGACAGTAATTTTAATTACAAAAACACTTTTGTCAACGGCTTAAATTATCGATATGGCAAAGATTAATTATTCGCTATCCAAAAAAGCTGAAAAGATCACCGGTAAGGCTGAAATTTACATGCGTTTCATCGGCGGTCGGGGATTAATTTTCAGAGGCAAAACCGGTTTATCTGTCAATCCAAAGAGGTTTAATAATGGCAACATTATAATACCACGTATCGAAACACCGGAACAGAAAGACCTTGTTAAGCTGCAAACGAGGCTGTCAGAGTTAAGTAATTTTATTATTGATAGGTATACCAATGCTGACAAAACAGCAATTTCAAAAAGCTGGTTACAAGAAACCATTGAAAGATGGAAATTTCCAGAGAAATACACAGCCACAACAGAAGTAACTAAACTTTCATTCTTTGAAGCTTTCAATCACTTTTTGAGTATCTGGAAAATATCGGAGGTAAGAAAAAATAATTACATGGTTGTATTTCGTTCACTGCAGCGGTTTGAGCTTGTTATGCGTATGCAGGATAGTAAATACTCCCTGAACTTCGAAACGATTAATACTGAAACGATCAGGAATTTTGAAAAGTTTATGTTATCAGAACATGAGCTATGCAAGAAATATCCTAAAATTTATGAAACCATTAAGGAAAGCAGGTTACCCAAACCTAGAGGGCTGAACACAATCAATGTCAATATGACAAAATTGAGGACGTTTATAAATTGGAGCCTGGAAGAGGGGTTAACTACAAAAAATCCTTTCAGGGGCTACGATGAAACTCCAGCAATTTACGGAACTCCATATTATCTTACTTTGGATGAAATTAACACCCTTTACAATTATGACTTTTCAGCTTCGCCAGGATTAGCAGACCAACGTAATATATTTGTGTTTCAGTGCATGATAGGTTGCAGGGTATCGGATTTATACGGCTTCACAAAAGACAATGTAATAAATGGAGCCATTGAATATATTGCAAGGAAAACGAAGGATAACAGGCCGGTAACTGTGCGTGTGCCACTGAATAAAAAAGCGAATGAAATACTATCATTGTATGCTGATTTACCAGGCAAGAGCCTGTTACCGTTAATTCTTGAGCAAAAATATAATATTGCGATAAAGGTAATATTCACAGTTGCCAAACTTACCAGATTAGTAACAGTATTAAACCAAACGACACGCGACGAAGAAAAGAAGCCATTAAATGAAATTGCCTCTTCGCATCTGTGTCGCCGTTCCTTTATAGCGAACCTCTACAACAAAGTAAAAGACCCTAACCAGGTAAGTGAATTGTCAGGCCATAAGCCAGGGAGCAAAGCATTTGCCAGATACAGGCAGATAGACGAACAGCAGAAACAAGAACTTGTTAATTTTTTAGACTAAATGGAAGAGAAAATATCTATTGGCGAAATGTTCGCCCAGCTAAAAGAAATAGTTTCCGAACATGGCAATTTTCTGCAAAGAAAAAAAAGTCTAAAAAAATACTTTGAGGAATTAAGGCAGGGTTTATACTCTGATGTATCATTATCCCATCAGGAATATGAAATAAAACTTGCTGGACTAAAGGATCTAAAAAGGTGGTTCATGGAATATGCTATTTATGAACCAGTGGCATTCAGTCAGGAATATACACCTGATCAACTCAAAGCACTAAAAGATTATTGTATCAATAGTTTACCATTACTTGAAGAAACTATAAAATTCTGTGAAGAAAAATGTCAGGATAAACAAAAGGGTAGCTCAGGGATAAAATACCTGTGTAGTGATTCTGTGCTTTCACTTGTTTACCCTCTTTGTAAAGCGATAATACAAAACACATTAGAGGAATTCTTACAGTCGGTGCATAGTGGTAACTTTGAAAGTATTATTATTAAAGAGACTGGAAATTCACGTTTGTACTACCTTGTTTATAGATTATCGAAATACATGGGTGATGAGTGGTATAGCGATGTTTGCAAATCTTTAAATATAAAAAAGAGTGTTTGCTCTAAAAAATATGATTTAGACAGCCACAATAAATGGGGGCATAATATTGCCAAAGTAGTACCAGACACAATATTTGAATAAAAAAGAAAGGTTGACACTAAGTCAGCACTAAGTTATTTTAGTAGTTAATTTTTAACGGCTTATCATTCAATGTGATATGCCGGTTTTTTTTTGCAAAATGTATGCTTGCACACTAAACATACACCAAATTGACAGATGTACATTTGAATAAAAATAAAGCAAATGGATATCAAAGATTTAATCGGAACAAAGGGAGTATCTATTACAATAGGAATAGACGACCTTCATACGTTCATGGCTGAAATCGCAGAAAGAACAAAGCCAGAAACACAACCAAAGTACCTTACCCCTAAACAAGTGTGTGAGATGCTTGCAATCGATAATTCAACATTGTGGCGCTGGGGACAAAACAGATACCTGCCATCAATCAAGGTAGGAGGTAAGAGTAGATATCGCTTGTCGGACATTCAAAAACTTTTGGAGAATGAGCCAGCCTAAACGAACCGGAGCCAGCTCCCTGCTAGGAACCAGCTCCGAAATAAACCCTTTCAACAAGCAATGCAAAGGTACTTATTTTCCAGTCCACAGTAACAGCTTAATTGTAATAAGCCATAAAATAATGGATCATGGAATATAATTCAACCGAGGATTCAATTTCCTATATGTTAGCAAGTGCAGCTGATGACATTGCACGTGCTTTGCGACTTATTTACAAAACTTCACCTGAATTTATAAGTATCCAGGAATACAACAATACATACATTGGTGAATTTTCTGCAATTAAATCACTCGGATGCGAAGGGAAGGATTATAGTGAGTTTATTGAAACAATAAAAAGATATAAAATTCAGACATTTACGATAAATCCCGGAAATTTTAGATTATATCTCAAATCCCAAATTCACGATGCGTGGACTCATAAATTGCATACCGGATCATGGGAAAGTCAATTGAAAAGAATCCAGGAAGAAAACTCCACAGTTTCTGATATAGCTCTAAATTTAGGATTGCTTTTGGAAGGAACCGGAATCAGCGTGTCAGGCGAAGACCCCAAAATATATTGATATGAACCATATAAAAGCAATCTTCCAAAGTTTTTCAGGTAGAAACAACCCTGCCGGTATTCATAAGCAAGAATCAAGTTTTGAAAAGTATAACGGCCAAAGGCGAAAAGTACTTCTTGCATTTGAAGGGCAACCAAAAACAATGCTTGAAGTTGCTAAAATAACTGGAATTGAAAGGGCTAACGTGTGTAGGTATGTTGCCGGATTTCGAAAAAAAGAACATGTTTTATTGGTTAAATATGGCTTTTGTAAGATTTCCGGCAGCCCTGCAGGTTTCTATAAAGCAAATATGGAGGGTGGTAACTAATGGCCAGACCTACAAAGAACGGATTGGATTATTTCAATATGGATGTTGATTTCTTCAATGATGCCAAAATTCAATTCATCAGGGCAAAACATGGACCGAGGGGAGTGCTGGCAGTAATTCAATTATTTGCAAAAATATACCGTGATGGATTTTATTTAGATTGGAATGAAGATGCTGTAATTATTTTTTCAAAGTATGATACTGGTATACCTAAAAATGAAATTAATCAGATTATTGAAGAGTGTTTGAACAGAGAAATATTCAACAAAAGCCTATTTGATCAGTATGGAATTCTAACAAGTAACGGAATACAGAAGCGATACTTTGAAGCAAGTAGAAAGAGGAAAAGTATAAAGGGCGAATTTGTATACCTTTTAGTAAATCTCAATAAATACGGGCTTTCAGATACAGTTATTTCCGGAAAAACCCCTCGAAACGAGGAATTAATGCGGGAAATAGGGAAAGAAGGAAAAGAATTGAAAGAGGAAACTTTTGAAAAAGGATATTTATCTGAAACTGAAATAGAAAAACTCTTTTATCAATTTAATTCTAATCTAACAGGTATATTAAGTTACGGTGCTGAAAAAGTCAGTATTGAGCAATATAAATCACTTTTAGATAAAGGATTCTATCCAGATGAAATGAAAAGAATTCTGAATGTCAGATATGAATCAAATGTGTGTTATGAAAAATCGGTTTTTGATACTTTACTTAATGATTTACAAATGCAAAGAAAAAGCCTGAATGATTTCTTTGATAATTCACTAACTAAATGCACCGGATTATTATCCATGCCAAAGCAATTGTCAATTAAAGAAAAGGTAACGCTTTATACTACATACAACCGGATTCAATTGAAGGATTCAATTGAGATAGTTGAAGATAAACCAAATTACAGATCAGGTCAAAGAGTGTTCATGGCTTTAAAAAAGAACCTCGAAAGTGTAGCTGTGCCTTATAATCCCTCAATGAAAAGTGTTTTTTAATCCGGACTTATGGAACCAACTAAAGAAACTACCCTTACTGCAAAACAAAAGCGCTTCGCTCAGGAATTTTGTATTGATTTGAATAGAACTCAGGCAGCGATCCGGGCGGGGTATAGTATGAGTACAGCGTATTCGATTGGTAGTCGATTGTTGAGAAATGTTGAGATTCAAAAATACATTTCAGAAATCCAGAATGATCTGGAAAAAGCATCAGGAATCACAAAACTGAAGGTTTTAAATGGCTTTTCTGAAATAGCTTTCTCGAATATTTCCCGGCTTCATAATTCATGGATTCAGCGCAAAGACTTTGATCTGATCCCTGATATTGATAAAGCAGCGATTCAGGAAATTTCGACCAAAACCATAAAGAGAAATGACGGTACCAATAACGACCCTGTTCTGGTTGATGTGGAATATGTTAGAGTGAAGTTGTATGATAGATTAACAGCCTTAACAAAAATAAGTGATCTATTAGGATTCTTTGAACCTACAAAATTTGACATCTCATCCAAAATTGACCGGCTTTCTGATGATGATGTTGACAGGCTGGCTGATCAAATATTTTCACAAGCAATTGCCAACGGTAAACACTTATAGAATCATGAAAGAAAACAAAAATAGAGAATTACTAAAAAAGCTAATAGCCGGTGAAATTAGCATGAAAGACCTACTGCCTAAATCATTGGTAATGATCATGAAAGAAGGCAAAATAATTGAAGCAACTACAGGAAAAGAAATACCTGAAGCGGTTATTGACAGAGCTGAAATAGTTGTGATTTTACCTGCAAATGAAAGAGAAGTATGGAACAAAAAATAAAATTATTAAATGAATAAAAGGCAGTTTTTAAAAGATTTGGTTGCAGGAAAGATAAATCTTAGCAACGTTCCACCCGTCGGACCCTGTAGGTTGCTAATCAAAACAGAGTTAACGGGCTTCACTGATTCAATTACAGGGGAAAAGTTTACATCTGAAGATGTTGAAAAGATGAAAGCGCCCTTTTCAGATTCGCAATTTTCAGAAGGTTATATTTATTCAGGCACTCCATTTACTGAATATGACGATGTTCATCCCTTGGCACGTACTCCATATTTTGAGAAAACCGATATAGAAGGGCGGGAATGTTACCGTTTTCTCATGATTAATATACCGGCAGTAGATGCCGAAAATAGGTTGTTTTTTTTACAACCAAAAGCATAAAATTAACAATCTATAATCTTAAAACCATGTCAACAAAAAACAATGATCAGGAAATTATTAGCCTGAAAGAAAAAATCAGGGAGCTATTAATGAAGCCCGAAAATGCGCATCTTTTGGAAAATACTAAAAAAGATTCTGCTGAAGAGGATATACGGCTATGGGCTTCCGGTGAACTCGATAAACCTGAACAGGAACAGGAAACCACATCAAAACAGGTAACCGCCGACATCCTTAAATGGGCCGAAAGTGAAAAAATTACAAACCGTAACTTACTATAAAAATGAAAAAGCAAAATCAACAATCAGAACAACCTGAATCAAAGGCAGTATTTTTTAATTCCTTTCAATACGATCATGATATGAATGAAGCACAAAGCGTCATTGCCGGGCTTAACAATGTACTTTCAAAGGCTTATAAACTGCAAATGAAGCAACTAAAACCGGATGAAATGCCATTTATTGAAAACCTATTTCTTACCGGCTCCGACATATTGACAAAGAGAATAAAAAAAGACCTTCAGGAAAGCGATTCAATTAAAAACCTCCCTGAAACATTAGCGCTTCATTCCATAAATCTGCACATGGATCGCTCGGACGTTAAGCAACTGGAACGTGACTGTGAGAACGCGAAGAAGTCGCTGTATAATCGAATGCCTATTGCCTGGAAGTTTTTGAAGATTGACCAAGAGGGGTTTTTACAGATTGAAGATGGTATCAAAAAGGCTTACACCGTTTTCATCGAAACCCCCGAGCAGCTAGAATTTTATAGCCGCTCCTTGCAAGTTGCTGAAGATTTAACCAGGCTTTATGAGTTATTTCAACAGTCGAATAAATCAGGATTTAAGTATAACAGCCCGGATGAATTTATAAACCGGATCACTCAATTGTTCTATACTGAAGACAATAAGGTCAAATTTGCCCCGGACTGGATAATTAATATTTGAAAATCTGCAATTGACCAATAGACAAAACATTCCAAAAGTTAAAGCATCAATAAAGTATAATTCACTGCTTTCAAAATCATGAAATATCAATTCGATTCGTAGTACGGTTACTAATTCACAAGTGTAAACAGCGTATAATCATGTAAATAACATTTATTTAATCCTGAAAATGTCAACCGATTGTCAATAAACAAGAAAATTACCCTAAAAACTGAGAAAAGTTATGACTTACGAAGAGTTACAAAACCTGACCCCTGAAGAAATTGAAAAGCTTCAAAAAGAGAATGATAATGAAACAACCCGGGATCTGCTTCTTGCTTTTCTATTATTGATCAAAGTGATTTCTGAAAATGGGCGTGTAAGGTTATACATTCGTAATGGTGATCCTGTACCAATATCAGGAACTGCCAACCTGGGGCAATTGTCGAAAGAACTGGATACAGTAATTACTGCTTTTCTCAATCGTATTAATGTCATTGTTACAACTGGCATTGAAAAGAGCTTGATACTTGGCGATCAAAAAAGCATGGTAGATGTAATAGATAAAATTACACCCGATATGTTTAAACAGCTATCTGAAAAAGGATTGTTCGCTCAGCGCAAAAGTGCCCTGGATGAATTCTTGATCAGGAAAACAAAGGGCCTGAAACTTTCTGAAAGAGTCTGGAAACTGAAAGGGCCTCTAAAATTTGAAATTGAACAGATTTTGCAGCTGGGTGTAGTTGACGGTCGCGGCGCTGCGCAAATAGCCAGGGATTTAACCAGGCACTTGCAAGAGCCTGATAAGCTTTTTAGGAGAATTGCGGAAGCTAAAACAGGAGGACTTAAATTATCAAAAGCAGCTGAGGCTTATAATCCCGGCCGGGGCGTTTACCGATCCAGTTATAAGAATGCATTGAGACTGGCCCGCAATGAGATCAATAAAGCTTATCGATTGGCTCAGTATGATCGTATTCAATCATTGCCATTCGTTACAGGTATTAAAATTTCATTGTCTGGAAGTCATCCCGACAGAATGCCTAAAGGTGATATTTGCGATGAGCTCCAGGGGATCTACCCTAAGACAGTAAAATGGAGTGGATGGCATGTGATGTGCATGTGTAGAGTAACAAGTGTTTTGGCCTCTGATAAGGAAATAGGGGACTACCTGGCAACGTATGACACTTCGCACCCCAATCTACCTCCACAGATCAAAACCTTACCTGAATCAATTAAAAGCTGGGCCAGTGAGAACAAAGACAGGTACCAGTCTGGCCGTGTGGATTGGATCGATGATAATAAGGATATTCTTTCAATGCTCAAATAATCAATAAGCACACTTGAGATGATAAAAGCGAATTTCGATTATAATGCAATTGATAAAAAGATCAGAGACTTCAAGGAACGTGTTCACCGCGATATCATTGAAGCACTTAAAATACTTGGTGAAATGTGTGTTACTGAGGCCCGGGAAAATGGCAACTATCAGGATCAGACAAGCAATTTACGGTCAAGTATTGGTTATGTGATTGTGGTGAACGGCCATGTTATACAAGAGGATTTCTCGAAAGCAGGATCCGGAAAGATGAAAGTTTCTTATTCAAGTATAAGCACAAGGAAAAGGCATACCACAACCGTTAAATGGGAGGGTCAGGATGGCATTTCAGTTGCAAAGTCATATGCTTACGCTCTTGCAAGTAAATACGCAACTGGTTACGTCCTTATCGTTGTTGCAGGCATGCACTATGCAGTCTATGTCGAAGCAAAAGGATTAAATGTTTTAGATTCTGCTGAATCACTGGCAAAGAGAGTTTTGCCTCAATTAATAAATCAATTAAAAACTAAGTATAAATAATTAATGTCGTAACGCTATGGATACTACTAACGGAGGTTTGAATTTTAATTCTGGAATTGACACCGATCAACTGGAAAAAGATGCTGAAAAAATAAGGCAAAAATTTAAAAGTATTGGTCAAAGCGCGGAAAGTGAGACTGCAAGAATAGATTCTGCATTTAGAAATGTTGGTTCCGGTCTTAATGATGCTACTACTCAGATGCCTAAAAACATGAAGTCAGCTATGCAGGATTTAAGCAGTACAACTAAAACCGAAACTGAGGCAATGGCCGGTTCTTTTAAGGGATTTACTGATCAATCATCAGCATCTATTAAAATAGCTATAAATGCACAGAAGCAACTTATAAAGGATATAGAACAGGAAATTACTAATTTACAAAAGAAACTGCCTGATTCAATAGGGAAAGACAAACTGGGTATTATCGGTGATATACGGGGCGCTAGGAAAGCCTTGGTTGAGGAGCAGGGAACCTTGATAGGTATGCAGAAACAACAGGTGATAGCCAATAAGCAGGAGGAGAATTCGCAGGCTGGTATTATCAATTCATTAAGCAAATGGGCCATTGGCTTGTTTACGGTTACTGCTGCAATGAAGATAGGCAAAGCCATTATCGCATCAACAGAAGCGACCGCAAATCTGTTTGAGCAGGCTGTAGCAGCATCAACATCCGCCACAGGTTATTTCTTTAAAGCAATTGCTTCGGGCGACTGGAGCAATTTCCTTGATGGGCTTAAAAAAGCGATAAAAGGTGCCACTGATTATGTGGATGCGATGGATATTATTGAAAACCGGAAAAATGAAACTCTTGTACGGTCATCAAAGTTTGATATTGAGATAGGCAAAAACAGGGCTGATTCTTACTCCGCTGATTCAAAGGTGGTAAAAAAAGCACTGACAAATATCATTGCTTTACAAACAGAAAAACTCACAGAAGAGGCAAAACTTGCCAGAGATGAGTATAATGTAAAGCTGAAGAAAATAGCTTCAGATAACGGCTTAACAGAACTTGAAGTTGCAACTATTGCAACAAACTATTCATCCATAAGTAAGGCAATTGAAAAAGGAGAGGAATACATTAAACTAAAAACTGAAGGATCGGGTACAGTCAGATTTTCGGATAGGGGTAAGGAGATTGTTAAGCAGTTAAAAGAAATTGGCACAGAAGGTGAAGCAGCTGCAAAAATAAATGAAAAGTATTCAAAGGTGCCTATGGCCGATAGAGCCGACATAGCTAAAAGCCTAAAAGCAGCCAACGAAGCAGAAGCTGCAATTAATATCAACAACCGAAGGGACAAACAACGACTTGTAGTTTTACAAAAAACTGAGGATGACAAAGCAGCCGCTGATGCTAAAAAGGCAATAGAAGAAAGAAACAAGTTGTCAAAGTCCCAACTTGATTATGAAACAGAGATAGGCAGGCAGCGAATTCAAAACCAGCTTGAAATTGACCAGCAAAAATTAGACATTCAAAAAGACGGAGCTGAAAAAGAAAGAAAGCAGGCCGACCTTGATTTTCAGAAAACCATTGTTGATATTGCTAACAAAAAGGCCGAACAACTAAAGAAGCTCAATGAGGTTAATGGAGGCATTGACAAAAATACCGGGAAACAAACTGTTAAATATATTTCTGTGTTACCTGAAGCCGATCAGGCACAAATTACCGAAAAGATAGTTTTAGCAGAAAAAACCCGTACCGCCAAAATAATTGAGATCAACGAAAAGGAAGGTGAAAAGTTAACAGAGATTTGGCGGGATATTAACGATACCAGATTAACAGGTATTGAAAAACAACGTGCAGCTATCAATGAGAAATATGATAAAATGGCCAATGATGCCGTGGGGCACGGAGAGATATTAAAAGCCATTGAAAACGAGAGAATAAAAGCTACCACAGACTTTAATATAAAGGCGGCAGTTGAAGACGCAGGTTTTCAGGAGCAAGTTGCAATCCAACAGGCAACCCTTAAATCAACCGGGTTTGAAAGTGAAGATAAGTTGCTGAAAAAGCTGTTTGATATACATGTAATGTATCAGCAGATTATTATTGATAAGCTGAAGGCGTCAAGCGATCCAAAAGACCAGAAGGATGCAATTCTGATGCAGGGTGAACTGGATATAGCCAAAAAGAATGTTGCCCTGGATAAACAGGCAAAAACATGGGGTATCATCCTGGATGCGTCTAACCAATTAATTGAAGGAGTAAGGCAATATAATGCGGAGCTTGCTGATTCCCTGGTATTAGCCGTTAACCTGGGTAAATCGTTGTATGATGTTTTTAAAAAATCAGGTGCCACATTAAGTAAAGCAGATGCTTACGCGTCTATCAAAGCAAGTGTTGAAAGCCTGATGAGTATGGCTATTGATGCCTATACAGAAAGAAAAAAGAAATCAGATGAGTTTTATGCCTCTGCTATAAAATACCAGCAAGAGTATAACCTGTTATTGAATGAGCAGTTAAGAACCAATTCCCAAATTAACGGTAATATTTTTTTTACGGATTACGCCGGGCAAATAACGGATGCAACGGCAGCGTTAAATGATGCCAATCAAAAATATAATGAAGAGTTAAAGAAATTAACCGACGGCCAGGCTATAACCGGGCAAAAGAATGCCATAGACGATAAGAATGTTATAAAAGGAGCGATGACAGCCGGTTTGGTTGGAGGCATTGTAGGCTTGCTTTCTCCAAAGAAAAAAGATATTCTTGCGCCTCTTTTAGACGTATATCCTGCTTTGATTAAAGCAAATGGGGATTTTAATGCCGAACTTGCAAAAACACTTATTGCAAATAATCAGGTAACAGATGCAACAAAAGCAACCCTTCAGAACTTAATTGACTGGAAAGAGGCAGCAGACGCAGCCAGGGAGCAGATAGTAGGAGTCATTAAAGATCTGGCCGGAAACATGGGCGATGATATCCGCAATGCCCTGGTGAAAGCTTTTGAGGATGGAACTGATTCGGCTAAGGCTTTCGGTGATTCTGTTGATAAGGTACTTGAAAATATTTTAAGCAATATGATCTTTAATGCAGCTTTCGCTCCTTTGATGGATAAAATGCAAACGGACATGTTTGCAAGTGTCGGACTTGGACCCGATGGGAAAACTCCCTTAGAAGGGAACCCAATGAAGCCAGATGGAACGCCCGTAATTGACAATAGTTGGGCTGATGATATTGTAAGATTCCTCAAGGGTGCTGGCCCCGCAATAGCTATGGTGAACCAGGGCTTGGAAGAAGCGAACAAATGGGGCAAAGAAAACGGTTTAGACTTATACACAGGAGATTCAAGTTCAGGCACAAGCCAATCAGCAGCTTCACAAGGTGCCAGGCAGTCCATGAGCCAGGATACCGGCAACGCTATAGAGGGACGCTTCACGGCTTTACAAATGATCGAATCTGATTCACTGAACATCTTTAAAAGTATTGTGCCGGAAATTCAGGCCATACGGTTTAATACAGGAATAATGTCTGGTAATGGGAATAATCCTGCTCCAACAATCAATATCACAAGCGATGTTTCGCCCGACATTTCCGCGATCCGTGCCAGTTCTCAAATTACAGCCGAAAGCCTGAAAGAGCAGCGGAACATTGCATTGGAAAGCATGAATCATTTAGCTGATATTAACAAGAATACAAAGTTGCTGAATGCTACAAATGAATTGCTGACAGAAATACGAAAAGGTACTGACACGCTAAAACGATAACCTATGATGACAGACAAATTAAACACTATGTTTCCAGACAAAGAAATTGTAAGGAAACTGAATGCTTTGGCCGATGATTTCCGGGATGAAGCTGAACAGTACCTGATAGAGGCTAACCGTGCACGTGATAATGATGATCTGAAAGACTATTTCATATTACTTCGTAAATACGGGGACAATACAAAGCAGCAAATAGAGGTGCTGATGGAGCAACTCAGGATAACTGAATCTGCTTATGATGAAATGATTCGGGAAAGGTATAAATAAATGAGATTGTCCAATAGACAATTTTAGAGATGTCCGCTCTCTGCTATCATTGAATAAAGCAAGGAAAAAGCATGTTTTTAATTGTCTAATGGACTATCATGCTGTAAGTTACAACAAAGAAACAACAAAGTCAATAGTACATTTTTTATTTATTGAGTGTATGTTTGTGCCATAAATCAATATACAAAAAGCTATGGAAACAAAGCACAAATTTACACCTGATCAACAAACGGCAATTCTTGAAGCGGTGAATGATCATTTAGATTATAACGACTCCTTCTCTATTCCGGCATTAGAACTTAGTGATATGCTTGATAGTTACATCATAGCACTAAACAATGAAGATGATAAGTCATCAGAACTTATCAATAGGTCGTACATCAATAAAGTTTTGTTGTTGAAAACTGAAATCAACAGATTGTTAATAAGTCTCGAAAAAGCATTCCGTGACATAATTTAAGACTTTTAAAGTTTCAATCTCCTATTTCATGGATAGTTAATAAAGCACAAAAAATATATAAAACCATTTAAAAATTAATTTATATGGCAACAAGCATTTTATTGAAAATCATTCATTCCAAACCAGTGCAAGAACGTGTTTCGCTATTATCTCAAATTAACTGGCACGCTACTCAATCACTTTATTATAGTGGCGTTCTGCGTAAAATTGACAGGGTTAAGTATCCAATAAAGTGGAATTATTTTCAGCAAAAATATAAGTTCCACCTCGATCGTCTTTGTGATGCTGGACAGTCGCTGTAATAGTAATTTATAAAAGTATAACCATGAACAACGAGGAACTTATTGACCGGCTTAAAGAACTCAAAGCCATGATCCCTGATCAGGAAAGAAATTATTTCCTGGATGAACTCTTTTCGCATTACCTGAAGAGCACAGATAGCACACATGAACAGCTGAGCACCGAATTTGAATTTATGATTGAGTTAAAAAGCATTTTCAATGAAATTTAATAAAGCTGGTGTTCATCCTTCGATTCGGTACCCGCCCGGATATAATAATACTGGTCCCAAATTCGTAAATTTCACACTACAAAAAAAGGAAATAACAGTTGTCAAAACTTCATTATTATGAAATCAGAAGATTATCGTAACCGTAAAAAAATGAATCCGTGGATTCCTGTATGGATTTCACTTATTGCCCTGACCGTTTCAATAGTGGCAGCGTTATGGACACTACAAGTGATATAATAGTTCCTATCGTCCGGTACGTCCGGTACGTCCGGTAGATTCTGAACTGTTCCGCTCTAAATTTGCGTTATAAATCTGTGGCGCAAAATGGCTAAAAAAACAGAAATAACACTGGATTATATTAAAAAAAACTATCCTGGGTACCGGCCAGTAAGAGTACATGAGTTCCAAAGAGGCAATCAGATATCATGGGTTCGGGCAATAGGACGCACTGAATTATGGAGGTTTGCCACAGTAGAGGCACAAATTAAAGCCGTAATTGAAACAGGCGCTGAAAAAATATGTATATTGCTTCGTGATCCTGTCACTGATCAGGTTTTAATTCCTGATTTAGATATTGACAAATTTATTAAGAGCAACTGATGGGAAAAGGTAATTATATTCTGCATGTCCGATTGAAATTACGAAAGAGATATCTTTATTATGGCTCCCTGGTTGCAATGTTTCAATCGCTCTCTGTTGACCAGATAGATGTATCTCTCAATGATTTGTATCGAAATGAATTTTTCAAATTATCCGGCAAATTTGCCAATAGTAAATTTTTACTTGAAAGGGTAGAAGTGATAAGGTCAAAGCAGAAAGCAAAACTAGACAATGCAAAAGTACTTTAGTTACAACAGAGCCGGTCGGTGTGCCCGGGTTTTTATTACTTTAACAATTATAAAATAAAACCATGACAAAGAAGCAAAAAAAAGATGAAGCCAGAGACGAACAAATGAAAGAAATAAGTGCCGACCTGGATTATAGAATGGACCTAATAAAAGGAATCAAACAGCCAAAGAATGCAGAAGAAGAAGTTTGGCTTAAATATGTTAAAAAGAGAATTAAACCTTCTGATTATGCTTAGTATATCGTACTTATAATTTATGAAAACGCTTTTATTAAAGCTGGTTGAAAAACTGGCCTTTTTGGCAACAAAATAATCAGGTTGACAATATGTTGACAAATCTATAAAACGAAAAAAGGTTAATAAGATGAAAAACAGCTTATTAACCTTTACACTTGGTACCCGAAGCCGGAATCGAACCGGCACGGCCGCAATGGCCAAAGGATTTTAAGTCCTTCGTGTCTACCTATTTCACCATTCGGGCGCCTGAAAAAAAACCTCCTTGTTACGAACAGGAGGTCTTTTGGCTGAGCGGAAAACGAGACTCGAACTCGCGACCCCGACCTTGGCAAGGTCGTGCTCTACCAACTGAGCTACTTCCGCATGATTAACCGTTTTGGGTGTGCAAATATACACACATTTTCTTATTCCAAAAGCTTCTCTAGTATTTTTTAAGTAAATTTTTAACCTCGTTAAGCTTCATTAAGGCTTCAACGGGAGTTAAAGTGTTAATATCCAAAGCCATGATATCGTCGCGGATACGCTCCAGCAATGGATCATCGAGCTGAAAAAAACTTAATTGGATATCTTCCCCCTTTTTATCATTTTTAGTCGAATTATTGGCACTTTCCTGATCGTCCGTGACATGTTTCTTTTCGAGTTGTGAAAGAATATTGGTGGCACGTTGCAATACACTCCCCGGCATACCGGCCATTCGTGCTACATGGATACCGAAACTGTGCTCACTGCCACCTGGTGTTAGCTTGCGCAAAAAGATCACTTTTTTCCCTATTTCCTTTACAGCCACATGGTAATTGTGGATACGGGGTTTGCTTGTTGTCATTTCATTCAGCTCATGATAATGGGTGGCGAACAACACCTTGGCACGGTATAGCGGATGATCGTGTAAATATTCGGTAATAGCCCTGGCAATCGAAATCCCGTCATACGTGCTTGTCCCGCGACCGATTTCATCAAGCAATATCAGGCTGCGGTTCGAAATATTATTCAGGATGCTGGCAGTTTCATTCATTTCGACCATAAAAGTCGATTCCCCCGAGGTAATATTATCCGAAGCGCCGACCCGTGTAAATATTTTATCAACCATACCGATTTTTGCAGCTTCAGCAGGCACAAAACTACCTATTTGTGCCATCAGTACGATCAGTGCGGTTTGTCGAAGTAATGCTGACTTTCCCGACATGTTAGGCCCGGTAAGAATTATGATTTGCTGACTGTCATTATCCAGCATCACATCATTTGCAATATATTCTTCGCCCGTTGGCAAATGCTTTTCAATTACCGGATGCCGGCCATTCCTGATATCTACTATATATGAATCGTTGAGCTGCGGTTTTACATAATGGTTGGTAATGGCAACACGTGCAAATGATAAGAGGCAATCGAGGCGTGCAATAAGTTGTGCATTAAGCTGAACCGGTTGTACATATTCTGCCAGTTGAAGTATTAATTCGTTATAAAGCCTGTTTTCAATATCAAATATTTTTTCTTCAGCGCCAAGTATCTTCTGTTCATATTCCTTCAATTCCTCGGTGATGTAGCGCTCAGCATTTACCAGCGTTTGCTTGCGCATCCATTCGGGCGGAACTTTATCTTTATGGGAATTGGTAACTTCGAGGTAGTACCCGAAAACATTATTGAAACTTACTTTCAATGAAGTGATACCCGTTCGTTCAATCTCGCGTTGCTGAAGTTTAATCAGGTAATCTTTGCCCGAAAAAGCAAGATTTCTCAATTCATCGAGTTCGTTTGATACACCGGGTGCAATTACCTGTCCTTTCGAAACCATGGTTGGCGGATCATCCTGTATGGTTTGCCCGATCTTATCCGCGATGAGCTCACATGAATTTATTTGCTCTCCCAGGTGATTGAGCGCTTCGTGCGTGGCCTGGAGGCAGGCATGTTTTATTGGTATAAGTGCTTGCAAGGCACGTCGTATCTGTAATACTTCTCTTGGATTTACCCTGCTTACTGCCACTTTTGATATCAGCCTTTCAAGGTCTCCAATCGTTTTGATATGCTGTTCAATGAGTGCCGTAAATGTTTCATGTTGAATATAATAGTCAACAATTTCATGGCGCTCGGTTACCGGGAGCCGGTCCTTTAACGGGAGTAAAATCCAGCGTCGGAGTAAGCGTGCACCCATGGGCGAGATGGTACTGTCAATTGTTGAAAGAAGCGTATTTGCATTATCATTCGGCGATTGCAATAATTCCAGGTTTCTTACGGTAAATTTGTCGAGCCAAACAAAATGATCTTCTTCAATACGCGATATCTTGCAGATATGCTGCACTTTATCATGTTGCGTTTCGGACAGGTAATACAATGCTATACCTGCTGCAATTACACCGTTTTCCAATTCGCTGATCCCAAATCCCTTGAGTGATGCCGTTCCGAATTGTTTGAGCAATAATTCTCTCGTGAATTCAATGGTGAAAACCCACTCGTCGAAATAGGAAAAATAGAATTTATCACCAAAGGTTTCAATAAACTGTTGACGCTTATTCTTCTGAACAATTACTTCTGATGGTCGGAAGGTTTGAAGAAGTTTTTCAATATAATCATTTGAACCCTGTGCCAATAAAAACTCTCCTGTGGATATGTCAAGGAATGCGATACCTGAAGCTTTAGGCAGAAGATGAATACAAGCAAGGAAATTGTTCTCCTTATTTTCGAGAATTTTATCGTTATAGGAAACTCCGGGCGTAACCAGTTCGGTAACCCCGCGCTTCACAATAGTCTTTGTGAGTTTTGGATCTTCCAACTGATCGCAGATAGCAACCCTGTACCCGGCCCTTACCAGTTTCGGAAGGTAAGTGTCGAGCGAATGATGAGGGAAACCGGCAAGTTCGATATATGCTGCTGAACCATTGGCACGACGGGTAAGAATGATTCCGAGTATTTCTGATGTTTTTATGGCATCAGAACCAAAGGTTTCGTAAAAATCGCCCACCCTGAACAATAACAGCGCATCAGGGTATTTAGCCTTGATAGTATTATATTGTTTCATTAGTGGTGTTACCACAATGTTTTCTGAATCTTTGCTTTTAACCACTTCCCTGAGTTGAAATTTGTATGGCAAATATAGGATTATCTGTCATGAATATTCTTTGCTTAGGCAAAGTGTTAATAAATTTTGCATTTGATTGCATTTGAAAACGATTAATTTTGCGGCTTAATTCCGGGAAATGCGTAAACTTACTATGGATGAACTGAACAGGATCAGCGTTGAAAAATTCAATCAGCTCGATAAGCTTCCGGTTATCTGTATTCTGGATAATATTCGAAGTCAGCACAATATAGGATCAATTTTCCGCACATCGGACGCATTCAGGATTGAGGAAATATATCTTTGTGGCATCACGGCAACTCCTCCCAACCGCGAAATTACCAAGTCCGCTTTGGGAGCTACCGAATCGGTTAAATGGCAATATGTTACCGACACTTATACGGCGGTTCAATCTTTACAAAAGGCAGGATATAAAGTAATTGCAGTTGAGCAGGCAACTGGCAGTATCGTTCTCGAAGAATTTATTCCTGAAGTATATGGTAAATTAGCTTTGGTGTTTGGTAACGAAGTAACCGGCGTGAGTGATAATGTAATGAATATTGTGGATGCCTGCATAGAAATTCCACAGTTCGGTACCAAGCATTCCTTTAATGTTTCGGTAACTGCGGCTATTGTTTTATACCAGTTTTATACAAGGTTAAAGAAATACCTTATATAATAGCCTGGAATTGTCTCATTTATTTGTATTAGCAGTATAGATTTAATGGTTAAGGGAAGTCGAATAATTTTATCAATCTTACGTATAAGATAGCTCATAAAAAGTTTAAAATAAAATATTTTTCTTATTTATTTATTTTTTTTAATAGTTTTACGTCTACTTTTACTATATTTGTAAAAAAAAAGATAACAATATTCTTAATCCCTGTTTTATGAATAATTTCTTACATCTAATACGTTCGGCAGCAGTTGTTTTATTAATTGTTGCATTACAGTGTTCTCCTTACAGTTCTTTCGCTCAGAAAGAAAAAACAAACATTCCTTTTAAAGGCTATTGGTACGTACAGCCAAGCATTGGCTTAAGCCAGTATTTTGGAGACCTCAATAAGAAGGACTACTGGAATCAGGACCCAAAATTTGCTTTCGGAGCTGCTTTAGGTTACCAACTTAGTCCTGTATTCGGTCTTCGGGGACAGTTTGTAAAAGATAATATATATAGTGTAAGGTCTGATCAGAATAAAAAATTAAGTTCTAACCTTTGGGATGGAGCGCTGCACCTGACTATAAATATCAATGATATTTTTGCACAGTACAATCAGAAAAGACTTTTAAATTTTTATCTCTTTACCGGTGCAGGTATTGCTTCTTTCAAATCCAAACTTGAAGATATTCCAACAGGAACAATTACTAATGAAAATACAAGCAGGCAAAGCACTTTCTTCCTTCCGATAGGTGCTGGAGCGTCTGTCAGATTGAATAATACATTTTCAATTAACCTGGAATATGCTGACCGCACGGTATTTGATGGAATGAAACTGGATTTTACTGATGGGGGCAAGGGGAATAACGATCATTACAGTTATGCATCATTGGGCTTGCAGATAAATTTTGGTGTTAAAGATACTGATGGTGACGGCGTATGGGATAAAAATGACGAGTGCCCTGATACCCCGGGTAAATACACATTGGCTGGTTGTCCTGATAAAGATAACGACGGAGTAGCCGATAAAGATGATGCTTGTCCGGATGTAGCAGGAAAAGCAGAATTTAAGGGTTGTCCTGATACAGATGGCGACGGTATAATCGACAGCCTGGATGCTTGCCCGAATGAAGCCGGCAATAAAGAACTCAACGGATGCCCTGACAAAGATAATGATGGTGTAGCTGATAAAGACGATAAATGCCCGGATGTTGCAGGTTTAAAAGAACTCGCCGGCTGCCCTGACCGCGATGGCGACGGGATTGCCGACATTGACGATGCTTGTCCTGACGTAAAAGGCCTGGCCCAATTCAAAGGCTGCCCGGATACAGATGGAGACGGCATCCCTGATAATTTAGACAAATGCCCTGACGTTCCTGGTATTGCAGCTAACTTTGGATGTCCTGAGGTTAAAAAGATAGAATATTTTAAGGTTGTTTACTTTAACTTTGATAAATCTGTTCTGATTACCAAATACATAAAGGATCTTGATGAAGTAGCTGCTATATTGAATGAGCATGCTGACTTAAGTTTATCAGTTGAAGGATATGCTGATTCTCAAGGACCTGCGGCATATAATATGAAATTGTCAGAAAAACGTGCTGATTTTGTGATCAGTGTTTTAGTTAAAAAAGGCATTTCAAAAGATCGTCTTGTTAAGAAGTTCTTCGGCGAAGCAAACCCCGCAGCTGATAATAAAACGAAAGCAGGCCGTGCACTTAACCGCAGAGTTGAAATTAAATCAATAAACTAGTTAGGGCAATTACAGTTCTAAAAAAAAGACTGGTAGCTTTACCAGTCTTTTTTTTGTGCAACGGGCATCACAGCAAGTCAATATATTATATTTGATCCGCAACTAATATTCCTTTTCCGGAATAATCTCTTACTTCTAACTCGAAGTATAATTTTGTATATTTGTTGCAGGCAATAAATACTATCAATTTATAAATTATGCAATTATGGGAATAGAAAAGTTCAGAGTTGTATTAATTTTAGTTTCAGTTTTTACTTTTAATCTTATTTCGAACCAATCCTTGGCTCAGGATTCTATTAAAAGTGAGGAAATAAATGGCTATATATATTTTCAGCCAAATTTTGGAGTTAGTCAATACTTTGGTGACCTAAATAAAAATAATTACTGGAATCAAAACCCACAATTTGCTTTCGGCGCTGTTTTAGGATACCAACCAAGTCCTGTTTTCGGATTCAGGGGGCAGTTTTTGAAAGCTGATTTGTATAGCAAAAGATCAGATCAGAATGAAGAATTTTATTCTAACCTTTGGGATGCAGCATTGAATGTAACCATCAATGTAAATGCAATTTTTGCAAAGGCTCATAAAACACAATTTTTAAATTTCTATCTTTTTTCAGGAACAGGACTTGCATCTTATATATCAACACTGGAAAATATTAAACCTAGAGCAGTTGTTTATCAACATTCTGAAAGGCAAAATAAATTTTATTTTCCAATTGGTGGTGGCGTTTTTTATCGTTTAAACCAGCATGTGTCTATAAATCTGGAATATGGAGACCATATTATCTTCAAGAGCGGTAGTCTCGATTTTATTGCCGGAGGAAAAAAGAATGACCAGTACAGTTATACTTCACTAGGTATCCAGATAAAATACAATGGTATTGATACTGACGGCGATGGTATAAAAGACAAAAGGGATGCATGCCCGGATGTTCCGGGTAAGATTGATTTAGCTGGTTGTCCTGATAAGGACAATGACGGTATTGCTGATAATGATGATTTCTGTCCTGAAATTGCCGGAATATCCAAGTTTAAGGGATGCCCTGATACGGACGGAGATGGTATTCCTGATGAGGATGATGCATGTCCCGATGTAAAAGGTTTGGCTCAATTTGCCGGTTGTCCTGATACCGATGGTGACGGAATACCTGATAAGGACGATGCGTGCCCTAACCAAGCAGGTAAAAAAGAACTTCACGGTTGTCTTGATACGGATGGCGATGGAATAATCGACAGTCAGGACGCTTGTCCAACTGAAGCTGGTAAGAAAGAACTTAACGGGTGCCCTGACAGAGATAACGATGGTGTAGCTGATAAAGATGATAAATGTCCGGATGTTGCAGGTATAAAAGAAGCCGCCGGCTGCCCTGACCGTGATGGCGACGGAATTAACGATAACGACGATGCATGTCCTGATGTAAAAGGATTGGCTCAATTTGCCGGTTGCCCTGATATTGATGGTGACGGAATACCTGATAAGGACGATGCGTGTCCTGAAGAAGCAGGAAAGAAAAAACTCAATGGATGCCCTGACAAAGATGGGGATGGTATTGCGGATAAAGACGATAAGTGTCCTGACGTTGCAGGTAGCATTGAATTTAAGGGTTGTCCTGACAGCGATGGAGATGGAATTATCGACAACGAAGATCTTTGCCCATATGTAAAAGGCCTTGCCAAATATTCAGGGTGTCCTGATACCGACGGTGATGGCATTCCGGATAACAAAGATGAATGTCCTGATGTTGCGGGTAAAGCTGCCTTTAAAGGTTGCCCGATAGCTGCAAAAGATTTGCTGCTCGCTAAAACCGTATATTTCTATTTAGATGAAATATTTGTCATTGAAAAGTACATTGTCGATCTCGAAAATATAGCTGTCTTTATGAATGATCATCCCAATGCAACAATTTCAATTTCAGGTTATGCTGATGACAATGGAACGGCACAAAATAATTTTCGTTTATCACTGGATCGTGTAGATAATGTAATTAATTATTTGAAAACCAGAGGTATGAAATCTTCAAAAATACAAAAGTACTTTTTTGGCAATACCAAACCTGTACCCGATGCTAAATCTAATGGTGGAAGCAGTCTCAATAGAAGGGTTACAATAGTTATTACTGAATAAAGATGATGTTTCCATTTTTTCTTTTAGATGTCATTAGTGAGCAACTTGTGATAACATCTTTCTTATACTGAAAACGGGATAAATTTTTCGCATTCAATAAATCTCATCCCGCCACGGCTGGACCAAGCTCCAAAATCCAAGCGAAGTTGTAGAGTAGGTCTTGCTTGCCTGCTGCAAGCAGGGTTATTGTCCCGCCGCGGCGAGATGGGTCTTGGGATTTGGGTCTTTTTTTTTAATGCATTATATTATCGCACCCCAAGTATAGAACAGAAACTTTAGTAACACTTCCTCACTATGTGCTTCCTTTTTTCGCACATTTTTTGAAACACACTTTCATTGAACCAGCTTGCTGGACTATCTCATTATACATTATAATATGTATGATATCACCTGAACTCCAACTGGCTAAGCCTCAAATACACTTATAATGTACGGGGAATTATAGTTGTTATTCGATAGTTTCATAAAAATACGGAGTTTTGAAACAGAAATCCGAAAAGCAAGAAAATGCAATAAAGGATTAATTGGCTCTGGAGTTATTCAATATCTAACTGTGAGTTTGGGGTGTAAAGCTTGGTTGATTCGTCCGCCAGATAAAATTTTACGTTTCTAAAGGTATGAAAAAAGTTATCGTATTAATGTAATAGTCCCAAAACCTTTTTGTTCCACATTTTGACGATAGTCAACATCAGCATTTGGCCAGATTGACCCATCTATAAAAGTGGCTGAAATTTTCCATGCATATGCTCCTGCTTGGCAAAGTTTTCCTTTGTATGTTCCATCCCAGCCTTCGGAAGGAACCCCGTTTGTTAATTTATCGGAACTCCATACTATTTTGCCCGACCTGTCGTAAATATCTGCTTTGTAGGAGATGAGATTTACCCCGACAGGTTTCCAAAGACCAACGGATGTAGCGTTTCCAATAGCAAGTGCGTTTGGCACCCAAAGTCCTTTAAACAACATTTTATACATTATTGATGAAGAATCTACACAACCATAGCTATTCCTGGATATTAGCTTGATCAGAAAATCTCCGCCTTCTTTATAAGTAATCACAGGTGATTCAATGGTTGAGGTTTCAGAGTTTCCGAAATCCCATAAATAAGTATCTGCCTTAGTTGATTCGTTGATAAGTTGTATCTGTCCCTGTAAAATTTTATTATTATCCTGTACTTTGAATGCACTTGTAGGCGACGGATAAACTGTTATCATGTAATTGATACTATCCATGCAGCCAGCAGAATTGGAAACGGTTTGAATTACAGAATATAATCCAAGTTGGCCGAAAGTATAAGATGGATTCGGTCCACTCATAGTGTCTATTGTATGGATGGAGTCTTTAACAGTCCACTCCCAAAAAGTGAGAGGAGCTGAATATGAAACTGAATTATCGGTGAAATAGGTCGGATGGCCAAGGCAAGCCACACTGAAACTGAAATCAGCTTTCAGGCCCGGAGCGGGTGAGATTACGACATTTGCTGAAGCTGGCGAAATACATCCATTTGCATTGGTAACGGTATATTTGTATGTTCCTGCTTCCAGACTTGAAAAGATAATAGTTGATCCTGTTCCTGTTATTGCTCCAGGATTAATTATCCAGTTTAAGGCTGGTAAACCGATCAATTCTATACTTCCTGTTGTATCTGTGCAGGAAGGTTGAGTGATTGTACCTACAATTGGCGCTTTTGGTGAACCTGGAGCTTCATAGATGATTACGTCGGTGGTAGGTGGTGAAATACATCCATCATTGTTTGTAATGGTAAAATTGTAAGTGCCTGCATCTAATCCGGAAATAGTTGTAGCTGAGCCTGTGCCTGTTATTGCTCCAGGATTAATAGTCCAGTTTAATAAAGGTAATCCTGTTAATACTACGCTACCTGAAGCAAGTGTGCACGAAGGTTGCGTGATTGTATCAATAACAGGTACTTCCACTGTGTTGGCATCCTGAATGATGGTAACAATTGTGTCGAGCGTACATCCATTAATATCCATTACCTGCACGTTATGTATTCCTGCTGCCAGCGGGGAATAGAATGTTGTCGCGGTAAAAGGTGAAGCGTCAACCGAAAAGGTATAGGGTGCAGAACCACCACTGACTGTACCAAGGGTAATAGTACCATTGCTCAGCCCACACTTTGCATTGGCAGGTAGAGCAGCAATTGCCGTAGGTCCGCTGGCATTACTAACGAAAACGCTTGTGGAAAATATACAACCATTCACATCCCTGACCTGTATGCTATGCGATCCTTCTGCCAGCGAGTCAAAGGATGTAGAAGCGATAAAATCGGAATCGTCAACCGAATAGGTATAGGGTGCAGAGCCACCGGTGACTGTACCAAAAGCGATAGTACCGTTGCTCAGCCCGCAAGTTGCCCCGGCAGGAGTGGCCTCAATAGCTGTGGGTCCGTTGGCATTACTTATTGAAACGCTTGTTGCGAATATGCAACCATTGGCATCCCTTACATATAAGCCATGCGATCCTGCTGCAAGCGAAGCGTAGAATGTTGAAGCGGTGAATGAAGAAGCATCAACCGAATAAGTAAAGGGTGCAGTGCCGCCTGTGACGGCCCCCAGTGTCATTGTACCATTGCTCAGCCCGCAAGTTGCATTAATAAGTGTGATATCAATGGCAGTTGGTCCGTTGGCATTACTAATGGTGACGGTTGTGGAGAAAATACAACCGTTGGCATCCCTAACCTGGATGCTATGCAAACCTGCTGCAAGAGAAGAGTAGTATGTTGAAGCGGTAAATGCTGAAGCATCTAAAGAATAGGTAAATGGAGGAGTACCTCCGGTGACGGCTCCAAGGATGATAGTGCCGTTGCTCTGCCCACAACTTGTAATGGTGGGTGTGGTAGCAATAGCCGTAGGCCCGCTTGCATTACTTATGGAAACGATTGTTGAGAAAATACAACCGTTGGCATCACTGACCTGGACGTTATATGGTCCTGCAGCCAATCCGGAATAGTATGTTAAACCGGTAAATGCAGAAGCGTTTACCGAAAAAGCAAAGGGTGCAGTGCCACCGGTGACAGCGCCCAGTGTAATGGTTCCGTTGCTTTGCCCGCAAGTGGCATTGGAAGGCGTGGCAGCAATGGCTGTAGGTCCGTTTGGTATCGA
>Ga0208789_1000725_pt1 | contig 25711 bp, 14 predicted proteins | sample Methanotroph_Enr_FD_187368 | JGI IMG/M metagenome (GOLD analysis project Ga0208789, IMG submission 187368) | Enriched soil microbial communities from Old Woman Creek wetland in Ohio, USA - Methanotroph_Enrichment_5 (SPAdes) (version 2) | ecosystem: Environmental > Terrestrial > Soil > Wetlands...
TCTTCGAGTCGTCGCGGACCGTGCCGCCCTTGGTGATTTCGGCGTAAGACATCGTCTTCGCCATTCCGTTCGCGGACTGGATCTTCACCAGCGCGGCGGTAAGAGTGGATTTGCCGTGGTCGACGTGACCGATGGTTCCTACGTTGACGTGGGGCTTGCTTCTGTCGAACTTTGCTTTTGCCATTTTTTTCTCCTAAGTATTTTGCTTGCTTTTAGATCCGCCGGTTTTGCCGACCGGCGAAAACGTTTATTTCGCCGCTTCGGCCGCCGCGGTGCGGGTCTCTACCACGCTCTTCGAGATGGCGGCAGGGACTTCCTCGTAGTGGCTGGGCTCCAGGTTGAAGCTGGCGCGGCCCTGCGAGATCGAGCGGACTACGGTCGAGTAGCCGAACATCTCGGACAGCGGCACGGTGCCGCGCACGAAGCGCGCGTTGCCGCGGTTGCCCATCTCGTTGATCTTGGCGCGGCGGCTCGAGAGGTCGCCTATGACGTCGCCCATGTTGGCTTCCGGGGTCACCACTTCCACTTTCATGATGGGTTCCATCAGGTAAGCGGTAGCTTTGCGGCAGGCGTCCTTGAACGCCATGGAGCCGGCTATCTTGAAAGCCATTTCGGACGAGTCCACGTCGTGGAACGAGCCGTCGAACAGCGTCACCTTCACGTCCACCACGGGGAAGCCGGCGAGCACGCCGCAATCCAGCGATTCGCGCACGCCTTTTTCCACGGCGGGGATGAATTCCTTGGGGATACGGCCGCCCTTGATATTGTCGACGAACTCGAAGCCCTTGTTCATGGACTGCGGTTCGACCTTCAGCCACACATGGCCGTACTGGCCGTGGCCGCCGGACTGGCGGATGAACTTGCCTTCCTGCTCCACGGACTTCTTTATGGATTCGCGGAAAGCCACCTGCGGGCGGCCCACGTTGGCCTGCACGTTGAACTCGCGCTTGAGGCGGTCCACGATGATGTCCAGGTGGAGTTCGCCCATGCCCGAGATGATGGTCTGGCCGGTCTCTTCGTCGGTCTTGATGCGGAAAGTCTGGTCTTCTTCGGCGAGCCTGCCCATCGCGAGGCCCATCTTCTGCTCGTCCTCTTTGGACTTGGGCTCGATGGAGATCGAGATAACGGGCTCGGGGAAGGTTATACCTTCCAGGATCACGGGGTGCTCGGGATCGCAGATGGTCTCGCCCACGGTGGCGCTCTTGATGGCCACGGTGGCGGCGATGTCGCCGGCGCCGATCTCCTTGATCTCTTCGCGCTTGTTGGCGTGCATCCTGAGGATACGGCCGATGCGCTCCTGCGTCTTCTTGCGGGCGAAGTACACGGTGTCGCCGGGCTTAAGGGTGCCGGAATACACGCGGAAGAACGTCAGTTTGCCGACGAACGGGTCGGGCTGGATCTTGAACAGCAGGGCGCAGAAAGGGTCTTTCACGCTGGCCTTGCGCGTCACTTCCTCGCCGGTATGCGGGTCCTTGGCTATAAGGGCGGGCACGTCGAGCGGGGAGGGCAGGAAGTCTATGATGGCGTCGAGCATGGGCTGCACGCCCTTGTTCTTGTAGGACGAGCCGCACAGCACGGGGAAGAACTTGTTGGCCAGGCAGCCGCGGCGGATGGCGCCCTTCAGCTCCTCTTCGGTGAACTTGGTCACGCCGTTCAGGAACTTCTCGGCTATCTGGTCGTCGAAGTCGGCCAGCTTCTCGATAAGGATGTTGTGGTACTTATTGGAGATCTCCACCATGTCGGCGGGGATCTCGAGTTCGTCGAAATGCGCGCCCAGGTCGTCGCCGATCCAGATCAGCGCCTTCATCTTTACGAGGTCCACTAAGCCTTTGAAAGTTTCGGTAACGCCGATGGGCAGCTGGATGGGGGACGCGTTCGCGCCCAGCTTCTCAACGATGGATTCGGCGGACATGAAGAAGTCCGCGCCGATGCGGTCCATCTTGTTGATGTAGGCCACGCGGGGGACGTGGTACTTGTCGGCCTGGCGCCACACGGTCTCGGACTGGGGCTCAACGCCCTGCACGCCGTCGAACACGGTGACCGCGCCGTCGAGGACGCGCAGCGAGCGCTCCACTTCGGCGGTGAAGTCCACGTGGCCCGGGGTGTCGATGATATTTACGGTATGTTCGCGCCACTGGGTGGAAATGGCGGCGGCGGTGATGGTGATGCCGCGCTCGCGCTCCTGGGGCATCCAGTCGGTGGTGGTGTTGCCGTCGTGCACTTCGCCTATCTTATGGGACTTGCCCGTGTAATAGAGAATGCGCTCGGTGGTGGTGGTTTTGCCCGCGTCGATGTGGGCGATGATCCCGGTGTTGCGTACTTTGTGGAGGTCGAATTCTGCCATATGTCCCTTAGATAAACCTTATATGTATGCTAAACAGCCGGACAGCGGTGAAGCTGTCCAGCCGGCTGCCTGACTGGCCGATTACCAGCGGTAGTGAGCGAACGCCCGGTTGGCTTCCGCCATCCTGTGGGTGTCTTCGCGCTTCTTGAAGGCGGCGCCTTCTTTCTTGTAAGCCAGAAGGATCTCTTCGGCCAGGTGCTCGGCCATCGGGCGGCCTTTGCGGTCGCGCGCGGCTCCGAGGATCCAGCGCATCGCCAGCGTAGCTGAGCGGGCGGGGCGGACCTCGATAGGCACCTGGTAGTTGGCTCCGCCGACGCGGCGGGCCTTGACTTCGAGAAGGGGGCGCACCGTTTCGATGGCCTTATTGAAGACCATAAGCGGATCTTCTTTCGTCTTCTCGGCGATGATCTCGAGGGCGCCGTAGACGATGCGCTCGCCCACGATCTTTTTGCCCTGGAAGTTTACCCTGTTGATGAGCCGGGAGACCATCACGGAGTTGAATTTGAAATCAGCCGGAGGCGCTGCCCGTCTTTCGCGAGGTTTTAAACCTTTTCTTGGCATAGTATTGTTCCAGTCCTTTACTTTTTATTAAATCCGGGCGGGAGCCGGGACCTTGATTCAAGATTCCCGATCCCCGATTCCCGATTCTTCTTACTTCTTGGAAGCTTCGTGACCCTTCCTGCCGGGCAGCTTGACGCCTTTAGGGCGCTTGGTGCCGTAGCAGGAGCGGCTCTGGAGCCTGCCTTCCACGCCGGACGCGTCGAGCGCGCCGCGGATGATGTGGTAGCGCACGCCGGGAAGGTCCTTCACGCGGCCTCCGCGCACCATCACTATGGAATGTTCCTGCAGATTGTGTCCCACGCCCGGGATGTAGGCGGTGACTTCATGCTTGGAAGTAAGCTTCACGCGGGCCACCTTGCGGAGGGCCGAGTTGGGCTTCTTGGGGGTCGTCGTATAGACCCTGGTGCAGACGCCGCGGCGCTGCGGACATGACATGAGGGCGGGAGCCTTGCTGGACTGCTTAAGGGTGGTCCGTCCGTGCCTGATGAGCTGGTTAATTGTTGACATAGTTACTATATGAGCGGTCAGCGGGCTTTCCCCCTGCTCACTCCTCCTTATTCTTCTCTTTAGCTTTAGCTGCCGCGTTGGCTTCAGCTAACTCTTCTTCTTCGTCAGCGAGCTTCAGCGTTGCAAAACCGCTGCCCGCGGGCACCAAATGTCCTATTATAACATTTTCCTTGAGGCCCTTCAAATTATCGATCTTGTTGGTGGTAGCCGCATCGGTGAGGACGCGGGTGGTCTCTTGGAAGCTGGCGGCCGAGATGAACGACTCGGAAGCGAGCGATGCCTTGGAAATACCCAGGAGCACGGATTCGCCCTGCGCGGGATCGTGTCCCGTGGCGGCCGCGTTCTGGTTCTCCGCTTTGAAACCGGTCTTGTGGACTATTTCGCCCTTGAGGAGAGAAGTCCCGCCCGGCTCCGTAACCTTCACGTTGGACAGCATCTGGCGGACGATGATCTCAATGTACTTGTCATTGATGTTCACGCCCTGCAGACGGTACACTTCCTGGATGGCGTCCACGATGTAGTTCTGCACTTCCTTCACGCCCTTGACGGACAGGAGGTCGTGCATGTCGACTGCGCCGTCGGTCAGCGCCTCGCCCACGGCCACGCGGTCGCCTTCGTAGACGACCAGGTGCTTGCCGTAAGGTATGGAGTTAGCCTCAACCTGGCCGGTCTCTTCGTTCTTCACGGAGACCTCTACCAGGCCCTTGGCGGTGGTCCCGAGGGACACCAGGCCTTCGATCTTGGTGATGATGGCGGCGTTCTTGGGCCTGCGGACCTCGAAGAGCTCGGCCACGCGGGGCAGACCGCCCGTGATGTCCTTGGTCTTCGCGGTGTCGCGGTGGATCTTGGCCACGATGTCGCCCTTCTTCACGTCTTCGTTCTGCTCGACGATGATGATGGTGTCGGTGGGCAGGGTATGCGAGCCGACCACCTGCGCGCCGTCTTCGACGACGATGCGCGGGTTGCGCTTCGTGCCGCGGTGCTCGATGATCTTGCGCTCGATGATGCCGGTGACCTTGTTGCGCTCCTCGTGGAGCGTGACGCCTTCCTTGATGTCGAGGTACTTGGCTTTACCGTCGTGCTCGGTGATGATGGGCACGGTATGCGGGTCCCACTCGGCTATCAGGTCGCCCGCGCTGAGGGCGGCCTTGTCGGCGATGTGGATGCGCGCGCCGTAGCTGATCTTCAGGTCTTCCGGCGGGAATTTCTTGGCGTCCTTGTACTTGACGCTGATGATGGCGCCGCGGGAGATGACGATGATGTGGCCGTCGCGGTTCTTCACCGTGCGGACGTCCTTGAACTCGGCCTTGCCGTCGGCTTTCGCCTTGGACTCGGACTTCTCCAGCACGCGGGACGCGGTACCACCGATGTGGAACGTCCGCAGGGTCAGCTGCGTGCCGGGTTCGCCGATGGACTGGGCGGCGATGATGCCGACGGCCTCGCCGTTCTCCACCTTGTAGCCGGTGGCCAGGTTCTGGCCGTAGCAGGTGGCGCAGATGCCGGTCTCGGCCTCGCAGGTGAGCACGGAGCGGGTGAACACGGATTCGATCTTGGCTTTCTCGATCTCCTTGGCCTGCACCGGGGTCACCATTTCGCCGCGCTTCACTATAACTTTGGATTTCCCGTCGGCGTCGGTGAACTTCACGTCTTCGAGCACCACGCGGCCGGTGATGCGGTCCGTAAGGGGCTCGATGATCTCGTCGCCGCTGACGAGGGCTTTCAGTTCCACGCCGTTGATGGTCTCGCAGTCCTGGGTGGTGATGACCACGTTATGGGCCACGTCGACGAGGCGGCGGGTAAGGTAACCGGCGTCGGCCGTTTTCAGGGCGGTGTCGGACAGACCTTTGCGTCCGCCGTGCGTCGAGATGAAGTACTCGAGGACGGTCAGACCTTCGCGGAAGTTCGACAAGATCGGGTTCTCGATGATCTCGCCGACGCCGCCGGTCAGCTTCTTCTGGGGCTTGGCCATAAGACCGCGCATACCGGCCAGCTGTTTTACCTGCTGGCGGGAACCGCGGGCGCCGGAGTCGGCCATCATGAAGATAGCGTTGAAGCGGGGTTCGTCCACGTTGTAGACTTTCTTTTCCTGCTTCTGCATCTCGTCGAACATCATGTTGGCGACTTCGTCGCTGACATGCGTCCAGATGTCGATGATCTTGTTGTAGCGCTCGTTCTCGGTGATGATGCCGTCCTTGGCCTGGCCTTCGATCGCGCGCACGTCCTTCTGGGCTTTGGCGATCTTTTCGGCTTTGGCTTCGGGCACGCTCATGTCGGCGATGGAGATGCTGATGCCGGACAGGGTGCAGTAATGGAAACCGAGGTTCATCAGCCGGTCCAGCAGGAGCACGGTCTCGTGGTGGCCGATCTCGGGGTTCTTGTAGGACTCGTCGACGAGGTTGGACAGGTCTTTCTTGCCTACGGGCTTATTGTAGCGCTTCCAGTCCACGTTCTTCGGGAGGCTGTCGAAGAAGATCAGGCGGCCGACGGTGACGTAGTCCTTCCAGTCGGCGGGCTTGAGCCAGGTCTTGGCTTCCTTGTCGTAGTCCACGGAAGTGGCGCAGTCGGTGTCGTTGAGGCTGCGCACCTTGATCTTGGCGTGCAGGTCGAGGATGCCGTGCTGGTTGGCGGTGAGGGCTTCTTCCTTGTCGTTGAAGAACTTGCCTTCGCCGGGTTCGCCGATCTTCACCTTGGTGATGTAGTTGATGCCCAGCACCATGTCGTGCGAGGGGTTGGCTATCGGGCGGCCGGAGGCCGGCGACAGGATGTTGTTGGTGGCCATCATCAGCATGCGCGCTTCCATCTGCGCTTCCTGGCTGATGGGCACGTGCACGGCCATCTGGTCGCCGTCGAAGTCGGCGTTGAACGCCGCGCAGGTGAGCGGGTGCAGCTGGATGGCGAGACCTTCTATAAGGACGGGCTCGAACGCCTGGATACCGAGGCGGTGCAGCGTGGGCGCGCGGTTGAGCATCACGGGATGCTTCTTGGTGACGCGCTCCAGGATGTCCCAGATCTCGTTGTCGGCGTGCTCCATCTTCTTCTTGGCGACTTTGAGGGTGATGTTCTCTTTCTTGATGAGCTCGGCGAGCACGAAGGGTTTGAACAGCTCGAGGGCCATTTCCTTCGGCAGACCGCACTGGTTGAGCTTCAGGTGGGGGCCGACGACGATGACGGAGCGGCCGGAATAGTCCACGCGCTTACCCAGGAGGTTCTGGCGGAAGCGGCCCTGTTTACCCTTGAGGATATCGGAGATGGACTTCAGCGGGCGGTTGGCGGCGCCGAGCACCACTTTGCCGCGGGCGCCGTTCTCGATGAGCGCGTCCACAGCTTCCTGCAGCAGGCGCTTTTCGTTGTAGATCATGACCTGCGGGGCGCGCAGGGCTTCGATGTGCTTCAGGCGGTTGTTGCGGTTGATGATCCTTCTGTAAAGGTCGTTAAGGTCGGAGGTGGCGAAGCGGCCGCCTTCCAAAGGCACGAGGGGGCGCAGGTCCGGCGGCAGCACGGGCAGCACGGTCATGATCATCCACTCGGGGCGGTTGTTGCTGGCCTGAAAACCTTCGAGTATCTTGAGGCGTTTGATAGCCTTGGAGCGGTCCGCGTCGTTCTTAATGGCGGCCAGTTCCTTCTCGATGCGCTCGATCTCGACCTTCATGTCGATGTTCTCGAGGAGGTGCTGGATGGCGTTGGCGCCGATCCCGACCTTGATCTTGGAATATTTCTTCTTTACTTCGTTCAGCTGGGTCTCGGTGAAGACCTCGCCGCGCTTGTACTCTATGCGGCCGGTCACGGGGTCCTTGGTGTCGTCGAGCACGACGTAGGCGGCGTAGTACACCACCTTTTCAAGGTCGGTGGGGCGCATGTCTAAAATGATGCCGATGCGCGAGGGGCTCTTGCGCAGGAACCAGATGTGGGCGACGGGGCAGGCCAGGTCGATGTGGCCCATGCGCTCGCGGCGCACTTTGGCCTCGGTGACTTCGACGCCGCAGCGGTCGCAGACCACGCCCTTGAACTTCACCCAGCGGTACTTGCCGCAGGCGCACTCGTAGTCCTTGGAGGGTCCGAAGATCCTTTCGCACAGCAGGCCGTCGCGCTCGGGCTTGAGCGTGCGGTAGTTGATGGTCTCGGGCTTCTTGACTTCGCCGAAGGACCAGGCGCGGATCTTGGCGGGGCTCGCCAGTCCGATCTTTATGCCGTTGAAGGCTCCGTAATTCAGTTCTTTGGCTTTCTTCTTCGTCTTTCCCGCGTTGAATAAATTCCTGGCTTCCGAGATCATGTCCATAGTTTAGTTCTCCGGTTGCTTTTCGCCGCTTTGCGGTTCCGGGGCCGGGCTCTCGCCCGGCCCCGATCCGCTCGGTTAGTTATTACAACTCAAGACTTCGACTGACCTACGCCTTCGCCGCCGGCTTCTTCTTCGGGGCGGCCGCGGCCTTCTCTGAGGACTCCTCGGGCCGCGAGGCGCCGGGGCGTTCCGTGTTGAGCAGGTCCACTTCCAGCGCCAGGGCCTGGAGTTCCTTCACGAGTACCTTGAAGGATTCGGGCACGCCGGGCTGCGGAGGGAAGTCGCCTTTTATGATGGCTTCGTACATCTTGGTGCGGCCGGTGAAGTCGTCGGACTTCACGGTGAGCATCTCCTGCAGGGTGTACGCGGCGCCGTAGCCTTCCAGCGCCCAGACTTCCATTTCACCGAACCGCTGGCCGCCGAACAGGGCTTTACCGCCCAGGGGCTGCCGGGTGATGAGGGAGTATGGGCCCGTCGAGCGGGCGTGTACTTTGTCTTCCACCAGGTGGATGAGCTTCAGGATGTACAGGTAACCGATGGTGACCTTCTCGTGGAAGGCCTCGCCGGTGCGGCCGTCGTACAGCTTGATGCGGCAGTAGTCGTCCGGGAGGTATTCCTCGGGGACGCCTTTGGCCATGAGGTGGTCCTTGGCCAGCTGCACCATCTGGATGACGCCGGGCTTTTCGGCGCCGGGGTTCTTCTGGATATCGGTCAGCACGTCTTCTATGGTTATTTCGCCGCGCTTCTTGTTGTGGCTCTTCTTCCAGTAGTCCCAATAGAGCTTATTGTCTTCGGCCGCGCTGTCGAACACGGGGCAGGCCATCTGGGTGTCCAGCTGCTTGCCGGCCCAGCCGAGCATGGTCTCGAGGATCTGGCCGATGTTCATGCGGGAGGGCACGCCCAGCGGGGACAGCACTACGTCCACGGGCGTACCGTCGGGCATATAGGGCATGTCTTCGCGCGGCAGGATGCGGGCGACGACGCCCTTGTTGCCGTGGCGTCCGGAGAGTTTGTCGCCCACCTGCAGGCGGCGCTTCAAGGCGATGTGCACGCGCACCACTTTATTGACGGTGACGGGCAGTTCGCCGGAGGACTTGAGCATTTCCTTCTCGCGGGCGAACTTGTCCTTGATCTTCTTCTCCATCTGCTTGCAGAACTCTTCGGTCTCGGTGCCCTTCTTGGCGGTTTCCTTGCGGAACTCCTTGAGGGCGTCGAGGTTCATGTTCATCTCGGCGTCGATCTCTTTCTTGCGGCGGTCTTCCTCGGGGCGGGACAGCTTCTCGCGGCGCACGAAAACGCGGGCGCCGATGATCTTGCCGTACACGCCGGGGGGCACGCGCATCGAGGTGTCGGTCACGTCCTCGGCCTTCTTGCCGAAGATGACCTTCAGCAGGCGCTCTTCGGGGGAGAGCTGCTGCTCGCCCTTCGGGGAGACCTTACAGACCAGGATGTCGCCGGGGCGCACCATCGTGGACGGGATCACTACGCCGTCGTTGTCGATGTGCTCCAGGGCGTCGGTGCCGACGTTCGGGATGTCGCGGGTGATCTCTTCGGGGCCCAGCTTGGTGTCGCGGGCTTCCACTTCGAATTCTTCGATGAACACGGAAGTGAGGGCGTCCTCTTCGACGATCTTCTCGGAGACCAGGATGGCGTCTTCGTAGTTGAAGCCTTCCCAGCTCATGAAGGCCACCAGCAGGTTCTTGCCCAGGGCAAGCTGGCCTTTGCTGGTAGCGGGACCGTCGGCGATGATGTCGCCTTTCTTGATGTCCATGCCGCTCTCGACTATAGGGACCTGGTTGACGCAGGTGTCCTGGTTGGAGCGGCGGTACTTGATGAGGTGATAGATGTCCGGCTCTTTCGAGTGCTCCGGCTTTATGGCGATCATGTCCGCGGAGGCGTAAATGACCTTGCCCGAAGTGCGGGCGGCCACGCAGGCGCGGGAGTCGCGGGCGATGGCGGGCTCCATGCCGGTGCCGACGAGGGGCGCCTCGGTGACGAGCAGCGGGACGGCCTGCCTCATCATGTTGGAACCCATCAGGGCGCGGTTGGCGTCGTCATGCTCGAGGAACGGGACGAGGGCGGCCGAGATCGACACCACCTGCATGGGCGAGACGTCCATATAGGTGACTTCGTCGGAATCGACGAACACGTATTCGTCCTTGAGGCGGCCGTACACGCGGTCGGTGGACAGCTTGCCGTTCTCGATCGGGGTGTTGGCCTGGCCGACGAAGATGTCGTCTTCGATGTAGGCGGTAACGTAATCCGCTTCGTCGGTGACTTTCTTGCCGGTGATCTTCCGGTACGGGGTCTCGATGAGGCCGTACTGGTTGACCTTGGCGTAGGCGGCCAGCGAAACGATAAGACCGATGTTCGGGCCTTCGGGCGTTTCGATGGGGCAGACGCGGCCGTAATGGGTGTAGTGCACGTCGCGGACTTCGAAGCCGGCGCGCTTCCTGTTCAGACCGCCCGGTCCAAGGGCCGACAGGCGGCGCTTGTGGGTGAGCTCGGCCAGCGGGTTGATCTGGTCCATGAACTGGGAGAGCTGGGACGTACCGAAGAACTTCCTCATGATGGCCACCACGGGGGCGGCGTTCACCAGGGTCCTGGGGGTGACGGTCTTGTCTTCCTTGCTCATGCGGTCGCGGACGTTGCGCGCTATCTGCACGAGGGCGACGCGGATCTGGTTCTCCAGCAGTTCGCCGATGGAGCGGACGCGGCGGTTGCCGAGGTGGTCGATGTCGTCCACCTTGTACTCGAACTTCGCGCCCTGGTAATCGAAGGAGGCGGCGCCGGAGTTGAGGGCCATCAGGTACTTAATGGTGACCAGGATGTCTTCCAGGTTGATATTGCGGAGCTTGTCGCCGGGAACCTTGAAGCGCTTGTTCTGCTTGGCGAGTTCCTCGTAGATCGGGCGGAGCTTCCTCATGGCCTTGTAGCGGCCGACGATGGAGAAGTCGTACCGGCGCAGGCTCTTGAACATTATGTTGTCGAGGTATTCCTCGGCCTGTTCCTTGACGATGAAGTCCTGGCCGCGCATCTTCTTGTAGATCTCGTAGCGGGCGTCGGAGGCGCTCTTGGGCTGGTTCTTGGCCTCGAGGGCCAGGATCACGCCGGGGTTGTCTTCTTTCGGGTTGCCCTTGATCAGCAGCACCTTGGTGACCTTGCGGTCCACCATGGTCTTCAGGGCTTTCTCGTCGAGGGGCACGGCGGCCTTCTCTTCGAGGTTCCAGATGACTTCGCCGGACGCTTTGTCCACGACGTCCTCGATGGCGTACTTGCCGATGAGGTTGGCGGCGTTCTCCTGGTTCACGGGCACTTCGACGGACTGGTAGAAGGCCTGCAGGATCTCGGCGTTGGTCTCAAGGCCGGCGGCCTTGACGAAAGTGGTGGCGAGGATCTTCTTCTTGCGGTCCAGGCGGACCCACAGGACGTTGTCGGTGTCGAATTCGAATTCGACCCAGGCGCCGCGGTAAGGGATGATGCGGGCGTAGAAAAGGGATTTGCCGAGGACCGACTGCTTCTTTTCCTCGTCTTCCTCGAAGATGATGCCGGGCGAGCGGTGGAGCTGGCTGACGACGATGCGCTCGGCGCCGTTGAAGATGAACGAGCCGGTGTCGGTCATGATGGGCAGCTCGCACAGGATGACGTCCTGGTCGATCATGTGCTTGAGCTTGCCGCTGTCCTGTTTAAGGGAGAGCGACATGTAGGCCTTGAGCGGGGCGGAGTAGGAGCCGCCGCGGGAAAGGGCCTCTTCGGGGTTGAGGTACTTGGGGGTCCCGAGTTCGTACTTCAGGAAATCCATGACCATCGTTCCGTCGGCGGATTCGATGGGGAACACGTCTACGAAGGAGGCCTGGAGGCCCTGGATCTTGCGGTTTTCGGGTTTTTCGTCCAGCTGGAGGAACCAGTCGAACGACTGCTTCTGCATGTCGAGGAGGTCAGGAACTTTGAGGATCTGGCCTATCTTGGAAAAGTTAAGATGTTTCATCAGTTCACCTCGTAGAATAAACCGCGTAGCAGACCATCCCTCCCGCCTCTCGGCGGAAGGGAATAGCCTGCACCGCTTATTTGACCGCGTATAAGCTTGTTATATATGCACTCTTCTATACTTGGCGCCGGCACTGCCGGCTTACGACACCCCCGCGCGGTATCCGCGCGGGAGCCTTACGGCATGTTATTTAAGTTCAACAACGCCGCCGGCATCGGTGAGCTTCTTGCTCATTTCGTCGGCGGTCTTCTTGTCCACGCCCTCTTTCACGTTCTTGGGGGCGCCTTCAACCAGGTCCTTGGACTCTTTCAGGCCCAGGCCGGTCAGCTCGCGCACGATCTTGATCACGGAGATCTTCTTGGCGGGGTCGGAGATAGCTTTGAGGATGACGGTGAAATCCGTCTGCTCTTCAACGGCTGCGGCAGGTCCGGCAGCGGCTCCGCCGGCGGCGGCTACGCCTACGGGGGCGGCTTTCACGCCGAACTTGTCCTCGATGCCTTTCACGAGGTCAGCGAGTTCCATGATGGTCATGGTGGAGATAGCTTCAACTAACTGGTCTTTGGTCATTGTTGCCATTTTTTTGGCTCCTTATTCCGCTTTCGCGGTGTTTTTTAGTAGCCTGTGCCCCGCAAGCCGTAACGTCCGGCCTGCTGAGCGCAGTTTATCCCCTTTTACTGGCGGGACTACCAGGATTTACTGCAGATTTTTAGAGACAACGAAAACGCAGAAGAGGAGTGAAGGATCTAATCACGGACTTCTTGCACGCCAATCTACTAATATTATAGCAAAATTTTTGGGTTATTTAACTTCCGCTTTCTCTTTCTGCTCTTTGAGAGCCTCGAGAATGTAGCGGATCTGGGCAATATTGGTGTAAAGCATGCCGGCAAGCTGGCTGAGAAGTTCGGTCTTGGAGCCGATCTTCGAGAGCTTTTCGATGTCAGCGGGAGAGAGCCAGTTCTTTTCGTAGAAACCGCCCTTCCATTTCACGCCGGGGTTCGTCTTGGCGAACGCCATCAGTTCTTTGGCTACGCGGGTGATCTCGTTGGAGTCCTCCAGCATGACCACGGCCGTCGGGCCCTTGGCAATGTTGGCGTCGCCGGCCTTGAGGTTGGCGGCGATAAGCGCGTGTTCCACGATGGTACTGCGTACTACCTTAAAGCGGGATTTGGTGGAGCGAAGATTCTCGCGGAGGCCGTTGGCGTCCTTGAATTTCATGCCGCTGAAAGTGGCAATGAACGAATCCTTGGCGGAAAATTCCTTGCCAAGCGTATCAGCGAGTTCTTTTTTCTGGGTCTTGTTGAATTTCATTGGAAAATCCGAGTTCGGTCCTTAGAAAATTCAAGCGCATTTTCGTTGCTTCCCCTGCGATTAATTAGACCGGCATCGACCTACTCTGCCAACACCGAGTTGGGTGTTAGTACCATCGGCCCTGGAGACCTTAACTGCCGTGTTCGGAATGGGAACGGGTGTAACCTCTCCGGAAGAAACACCGGTCTAATTAATCGCAGGAAAAGCGCGTATCTTAAAGCAAAAGCTCTACACAACTACACCACACCTTAGCAACATACATGGCTTATTTAGGATTAGAAAATAAGGCCAAGCCTCACGGCCGATTAGTATCAGTTAGCTGAACATGTTACCATGCTTACACATCTGACCTATCAACCCAGTAGTCTTCTGGGGGCCTTTAGGGACAATTAAGTCCAGGGATACCTTATCTTGGGGCGGGTTTCACGCTTAGATGCTTTCAGCGTTTATCCCTACCGAACACCGCTACCCAGCTTATGCCGTTGGCACGACAACTGGTATACGGGCGGTTCGTCCACCTAGGTCCTCTCGTACTGTAGGCAGCTCCCCTCAAGTATCCTGCGCGCATATCAGATAGAGACCGTACTGTCTCACGACGTACTGAACCCAGCTCACGTACCGCTTTAATGGGCGAACAGCCCAACCCTTCCCACCTGCTTCAGCGGGAGGATGCGATGAGCCGACATCGAGGTGCCAAACCTGGTCGTCGATGTGGACTCTTGGACCAGATCAGCCTGTTATCCCCGGGGTAGCTTTTATCCGTTGAGCGATGGCCCTCCCACGAGGTACCACCGGATCACTATGACCGACTTTCGTCCCTGTTCGGCCCGTCGGCCTCACAGTCAAGCTTCCTTCTACCATTGCGCTCGACAGGCGATTTCTATTCGCCTTGAGGAAACCTTGGTACGCCTCCGTTACTCTTTGGGAGGCGACCGCCCCAGTCAAACTGCCCACCTGCCAATGTTCTTCGGCCGGATTACGGCTACGAAGTTAGAATCACAATTTCAAAAGGGTGGTATTTCACCGTTGCCTCCCTCAGGGCCAAAACCCTAAGATCACCGGCTCCCACCTATCCTACGCATCCGAAACCGTAATTCAATGACAAGATACAGTAAAGCTCCACGAGGTCTTTTCGTCTAGATACGCGCAGCAAGCGTCTTCACTTGCACCACAATTTCGCCGAGCTCTACGTTGAGACAGCGGGATCTTTGTTATGCCATTCGTGCAGGTCGGAACTTACCCGACAAGGAATTTCGCTACCTTAGGACGGTTATAGTTACCGCCGCCGTTTACTGGGGCTTAAGTTCGAAGCTTCGCCTTGCGGCTAACCCCTCCCCTTGACCTTCCAGCACCGGGCAGGCATCACTCCCTATACATCATCTTGCGATTTCAGCAGAGAGCTAAGTTTTTGTTAAACAGTCACGATCCCCATTTCACTGCGGCCCTTTCGCCGCGTGGTCTTTAAATCCCACACCGCTACCGGGGCGCTCCTTATTCCGAAGTTACGGAGCCAGTTTGCCTAGTTCCTTAACGTAGATTATCTCGCGCACCTTAGTATACTCAACTCGCCCACCTGTGTCGGATTACGGTACGGTTACAGTGGAAACTCCCTACGAAGTTTTTCTAGGCAGCGTGCTTGGGCCACTTCGCGCCCTGTTACAGGCACTAGTCTCGAATTCCAGCGTTAAAACGGTCAAACGGATTTTCCTATCTGACCTGGCCTTCCTTCTTTCTCCGGGACAACCTTTACCCGGTAAGCTTGCGCTACTGCGTCCCTCCTTAGGTGATAACGCGTCCACTATAGTTCTGGAATATTAACCAGATGTCCATCGTCTACGCCTTTCGGCCTCGACTTAGGCCCGACTGACCCTGAGCCGACGAACGTTGCTCAAGGAACCCTTAGGCTTTCGGTGACAATGATTCTCACATTGTTTATCGCTACTTATTCCGGCATCCTCGCTTCTTACCGCTCCAGCGCTCTTTTCAGTACGCCTTCGCTGCGATAAGAACGCTCCCCTACCACGTCCAAGAACTCGCGTTCAAGGACATCCGCGATTGCGGTGACATGCTTAGCCCCGTGTCATTTTCGGCGCAGGTTCGCTAGACTAGTGAGCTGTTACGCACTCTTCAAAGGGTGGCTGCTTCTAAGCCAACCTCCTAGCTGTTTGTGTAAACCCACATCCTTTGCCACTTAGCATGTACTTTGGGACCTAGATCGGCGGTCTGAGCTGTTTCTCTCTTGCACGTGAAGCTTTTCCCTCACGAACTGACTGCCGTGTTATTCGCCGCAGTATTCGGAGTTTGATTGAGTTCGGACCGAGGGTCGCTCAGCCTACATCATTCAGTGCTCTACCCCTGCGGGTTAATCCACGACGCTATCCCTATAGATATTTCGGGGAGAACTAGCTATCACCAAGTTCGATTGGCCTTTCACCCCTTACCCCAATTCATGTAGAAACTTTTCAACGTTTAACACTTCGGACCTCCATCACCGGTTAAGGTGACTTCATCCTGATCAGGGTAAGATCACTTGGCTTCGAGTCTACTAATGCGAACTAATCGCCCTATTCAGACTTGCTTTCGCTACGGCTCCGTCGTTTACTGCCGACTTAACCTTGCTCGCACTACGTAACTCGCCGGATCATTCTTCAACAGGCACGCCATCGAGCATTCCCTCTCCTTGCGGTCGGGGCATAGCTCTTTGACAGTTTGTAGATATACGGTTTCAGGTTCTATTTCACTCCCGGTCACGGGTTCTTTTCGCCTTTCCCTCGCGGTACTTGTTCACTATCGGTCACTAGAGAGTATTTAGCCTTGGAGAGTGGTCTCCCCAGATTCCCACCGGATTGCACGTGCCCAGTGGTACTTAGGTATCCTTCGGAAGCCGCTTTGATTTCGCCTACGGGACTGTCACCCGCTATGGTCTCACTTTCCAGAGAGTTCGGCTATCTGACGGTTTGTAACTTCCCGGTTCTAAACCGGAAGGACCCTGCAACACCGCCCGAATAAATCCGGACGGTTTAGGCTGTTCCGCGTTCGCTCGCCACTACTGACGGAATCTCTTTGATTTCTATTCCTCCAGGTACTAAGATGTTTCACTTCCCTGGGTTGTCTTCAGTGCGCTATCTAGGAACCTGACGGCTCCCACTTTACGCAAAGATTTTGGGGTGTTACCCCCAAACGGTTTCCCGATTCGGAAATCCTCGGATCAAAAGATATTTGCTCCTCCCCGAGGCTTATCGCAGCTTATCGCGTCCTTCATAGACTTCTAGTGCCAAGGCATCCACCATATACCCTTGTAGCTTGGCCTTATTCTTTAATCCTAGCTATTTAAGGTAATGTCTTGTATTCTACCTTTGCCTTTACAACTTTACTATTTGTTCGTTCATTACTTATCACATATGTATACTTAAGGTGTGATTCAATTGTGTGTCTTAACTACTCAGTTAAGACGCTATTGCTTTAAGATTCGTTTTGGTATCGTCCCACTCCCGAAGGAGAATTACGGAGTCACCGTTAGAATTTGCGCTTGAATTTTCAAAGAACCGAAAATTTGGTTGTGGTCTCGGCGCCGCCGCCTGGACCTATAAGTTTTAAGAACGTAGCTGCTCAAGTGGAGCAGACAGGGATCGAACCTGCGACCTCCTGCTTGCAAAGCAGGCGCTCTCCCAACTGAGCTACTGCCCCGACATTGGCCGCTTGAGGGTTAAATCATTGGGCCCGGGAGGTTTCGAACCTCCGACCCCTCGCTTATCAAGCGAATGCTCTACCCCTGAGCTACGAGCCCAAAAAAACTTATGTATGAATGGCCACCCTGAACTAATGTATAGGTATCGGATTGCTCCTCGCCTACACCTTTCGTCAATGGCACCGACCTATATTTTCCGTGAAGAAAATAATAAAGGAGGTGATCCAGCCGCACGTTCTCGTACGGCTACCTTGTTACGACTTCACCCCAATCACCAGGCACAACTTGGGACCTCGAGTATCCGAGGTACTTCTGTTGCATCTGACTTTCGTGGTGTGACGGGCGGTGTGTACAAGGCCCGGGAACGTATTCACCGCAGCCTGCTGATCTGCGATTACTAGCGATTCCAGCTTCACGTGGGCGAATTGCAGCCCACGATCTGAACTAGGGTGCAGTTTTGGGATTGGCTCCACCTTACGGTATTGCGACCTTCTGTCTGCACCATTGTATCACGTGTGTAGCCCTGGACATAAAGGCCATGATGACTTGACGTCGTCCCCACCTTCCTCCGTGTTATCCACGGCAGTCTCCTGAGAGTCCTCCCCTTGCGGGGTAGCAACACAGGACAAGGGTTGCGCTCGTTGCGGGACTTAACCCAACATCTCACGACACGAGCTGACGACAGCCATGCAGCACCTCGGCTAGCTCCCTTGCGGGTCGCCCTCACTTTCATAAGGACTACAACTAGTCGTTCGAGCCCAGGTAAGGTTCTTCGCGTAGCGTCGAATTAAACCACATGATCCACCGCTTGTGCGGGCCCCCGTCAATTCCTTTGAGTTTTAACCTTGCGGCCGTACTCCCCAGGCGGTAGACTTAATGCGTTAGCGTCGGCACGGAAGGGGTCGATACCTCCCACACCTGGTCTACATCGTTTACAGCTAGGACTACCAGGGTATCTAATCCTGTTTGCTCCCCTAGCTTTCGCGTCTCAGCGTCAATTGCGGCCCAGTAACCTGCCTTCGCCTTTGGCGTTCTTCCAGATATCTACGCATTTCACCGCTACACCTGGAATTCCAGTTACCTCTACCGAATTCAAGAAGGCCAGTATTCGCCGGCATTTCATAGTTGAGCTATGAGATTTAACAGCGAACTTAACCTCCCGCCTACACGCGCTTTACGCCTAGTAATTCCGAGTAACGCTCGCCACCTACGTATTACCGCGGCTGCTGGCACGTAGTTAGCCGTGGCTTATTCACAGAGTACCGTCAAATGCTTGCGCATATTCGTCCCCTGTAAAAGAAGTTTACGATCCGAAAACCTTCGTCCTTCACGCGGCGTCGCTGGATCAGACTTTCGTCCATTGTCCAAAATTCCCCACTGCTGCCTCCCGTAGGAGTAGGGCCCGTGTCTCAGTGCCCTTGTGGCCGGTCATCCTTTTAGATCGGCTACCCGTCATAGCCTTGGTGGTCCGTTACACCGCCAACTAGCTGATAGGCCGCAAACTTCTCCTCGAACGACCCTTGCGGGCCTTTCATCCCCTCGGAATGCTCCATGAGGATTGTATGGGGTATTAGCCAAGCTTTCGCTAGGTTGTCTCCCATTCGAGGGCAAATAGTTTACGTGTTACTCACCCGTCTGCCGCTAAGAGCGCGATATTCTGCCACTCTTCGCTCGACTTGCATGTGTTAGGCACGCCGCCAGCGTTAACTCTGAGCCAGGATCAAACTCTCCAAAAAATCCGTAACCGCTAATAGCTGGCATTGCTGCCGACCATTAACAATTAGCATTTACGGAGAAGTTCTAATTAGCTCTTAATTACTTTGTATATAACCAACTTAGTTATCACACCAATTAGGTAATTGCTTTGTGTTTATTACACCATCAACATGTTACGCAGGTTCCTTCAAAAGTTCAGACAGGTTTTGACGCCCGGCCTCTTCTGAGATCCCCCGTTTCGCACGTTCAGGGTGCCCATTCATACATAATTTTTTAGAGAGCAAACTCTATCCAGCTTTGTGGAATCCACTCCACTGGTACGAGTCGTTTGTCACCGTCAAGGCTTGTGTACTTGACCGTGAATAAATCTTATCACAAAACCGCGAACCTTGTCAACTATTATTTTTCTCGTCGGAGAAAACGGTTTTTGAAACGTCGCGTTTCAAAACTTTCGGTTCTAGCTCACTGATGTTTTTGCTTTAAAAAGAACTCAAGGTTGCTGGTTTCATTTCCCTTTCGGGCGCTGCTTGTTTCCGACAACAAGAATAGTATAGCACGGAACTGAAAACATTGTCAATCAATTTCTTGGATTATTTTGAAAATATTTTTTCGCCCGCTTTTCCGCCCCCTTTTTAAGGGGTTTCTCCGACGTGAAACGCTTCCGGAGGCTTGTGCGGCGCGGGCCGCGTTTTCTTCGCTGTTTTAAGAAAGAGCTTGCGTTGTTCGCGGAGTCTCCCGTTTTTTTCCGGGCTTTTCCCCGCGCTTTCGCGGGTCCCGGTTCTTCCCGCCTCAGGCCGCCTGCCGCGGCCCGGAGAAAACGCCTAGCCCGACGTGAAATCCGCTTATTCGCGGGTTCCGTGCCTGCCGGAGCTATCAATATCTTACCAAAACTCTTGCCAGAAACAAAGGAAAACCCGCGCCCGCGCAAGCGTTCTCACGCGAGCCCGACGTGAAACCGCCCTAAAACGCCCCCCGCCAGGCCCCCGATCCCCGAAAATGGGGACAGGCTACTTTATTTTCCTGATGGTTACTGAGATAAATTAAGCAGCCTAAATAAAGTAGCCTGTCCCCATTTTACCCTGGCAAAGCAAAAGGCCGGTTTTGGGCCGGCCTTTTGTTTTAGGTATTATAATTATAAGATATTTATATTTATACTTATATAATTATGGGAGACCTATTCTGCCGCCTTTCTTGAGGGCGGCGTCTATAGCGTCCATGCGCCTGGATATAGCCTCGAAGGCGGAGTATTTCCCCTCCAGGGCACGCATTTTCCGCTCAGCCACCACCGTATAATCATCCGACAGCCGGATCAGGTTCTCGCGCAGCCACTTTAATTGGCCGTCCACGCTCTTCAGTTCCGGCTCCACGCTCTTGCGCAGGCGCTCTTCGGCCTCCGTGAACACCTTCTTGTAGAGGATCTCGCCGGCGGTCAGCCTCCCGGCCACCTCCGCCATCCCCGCGTGCATGGTAGTCTCCAGCTCAGCCAGCTTTACGCTGAGCTTGGCAACCGACTCCTTCAGGTACTCGTCGAATTTTGCCTCAAGCGGCTTCTGTTCCGCGCTTTTCACGTAGCCCCGCACCTCGCCCAGCGCTTTGCGGCATTCGTGTTCCACGCCGGAGAACTCCGCGGCGTACTGCGCGAACCGCTTCTTCATATCGTCCAGCGCGGCGGCGGACGCCGAGACGTTCACCCTCAGGGTGTCCAGCTCCTCCCTGGGCGCCAGCTCCGCCAGGTTCTGCCTCAGCTGCGCCTCCCGCCCCTGCTGCGCGGTGGCGAATTCTGTCAGCGAGCTCTCGGCCCGCTCCAGGCGGGCGGCCAGTTCGCCCTCCCGGGCGAAGGTGCGCTTCAGCCCGTCAAAAGACGCGGCCAGGTCGGATATCCGGAGCTCGATATTTTTTATCTCGTCCTTCGAGGCGGCCTTGGCAGCGCGCCCCGCGGCGGCATCTTCCACGGCCTCGATCCTGAAGCGCAGCTCGGCCATCACCGCCTCGGCCCGGACCAGCCTGGCCCCCGGTTCCTCTACGCCCATCTCCGGCGGAGGCGGGAGCTCGGCGGGTTTGTTCTCCAGAATTTCAAGCTGTGCCTGCAGCGCCTTCACCGAGGCCTCCAGCGCGGCCACGCGCCCTTCCGACTGCGCCTGCAGCGCCTTCACCGAGGCCTCCAGCGCGGCCACGCGCCCTTCCGAAGGGGACGCCAGGGGCGGGGGCGGCGGATAGACCGGGAGGGGCGGCGGCGGATTAACGCCCGCTGGCACCGGGGGCGGAGGATTAAAAGCCGCTTTTTGCGCGCCGCCGGGCGCGGGCCGGGGGGCGGGCTCGGCATCTTTCTTGTATTTCGAGAAAATTGAACCGCTGTTTTCTTGTGTTGCCATATTATCCCCAGTCATCCTTGGCGGCGGGCGCCGGCGCGGCCGTTTTCGCCTGCGGCTTCGGTTTGGTAATGACGCCCTTGGCCGCCAGTTTTTCGGTCAGGTCCATGAAAGCGCCCAGCACCGCGGCTTTTTCATTCGGCCCCTGCGAACCGGAGAGCGCGGCTTTTTCCAGCGCCAGCGCGTCCTTCCCGGCGTACTGCTCTTTTATCTTAATGCGGACCTTCTCCGGCAGGGAGTAAAGGAAAGGTCCCATCTTTTCGCCCGGCACCGCGGCCGCCAGCGCGCGCAGGTCTTTCTCGCCCAGGTCGGCCAGCTCGTCGTCGAAAATGAAAAGGGCTTTCAGCGAGGCGCCCCTGGCGGGGTCCTGGGCCGAAATTTTCTCCAGCAAATCTTTCCTGTCCTTGTAGGGCAGGGGGCGGATAAAAGCCGCGGCCTCCGCCGTGCCGCCCACCACGCCGTAAAGCCTGTTCTCCAGCTCCGCTTTCATCCCGCGCATCAGGTCCAGGCCGACCGCGCGGGGCGAAGCGAGGCTCAGCAGCGTTTTCGCGCGCAGCTCAGGGGGCAGCGCGGCCAGCAGGGCGCTGCCGGCGTCGGCCGGCAGGCGCGAAACCACAACGGCGATATCGTCGGGGCTTTCCTTCTCAAGGAACCCGGCCAGGGCCGGGGCCTGCGCTACGGTAAAATCGAAAGACAGGCCCGGAACGCGGGCTTCCGTTTTCTCCGGAAGACGTACCGGCGGGGCTTTTTCTTCCGGCTCGGGCGCTTCGTGGCGCGCCCGGGCCAGGATGAACGGCGCCATAAGCCAGAGCGCCGCGCAGCAGACCGCGGCTACGCAGAGCGAGGCTGACCCGATTATCATCACGTATTTCAAATAATCCATAAGCAGCGTTTCCTCTTTCACTCATATTATATTAAAGGGGTGTATAAACGGTGTTACGTAAAAATTGCCGGAATATTGACCGGAGGGGGGCCCTTTCGGGCCGCGGCCGCAAGGGTTCCGCTCCCGGGCTCGAAAAAAGATATACTTGAAAAAATACAGTTTTAGGCGTCCTGACAGGAAAATAATGCCGGGAAACGATTTTTCTAAACAGCTTATACGGGCACGCGCGGCGGCCGGTTTCGACACAGCCTACAAGTTCTACCACCGCAACGGCGGGCGGCCGCACTTCAAATTCACCTTCGTCCACTATAACCGCATAGAACATGGGCTTTCCCTGCCGCGCCCCGAAGGCCTGCAGGCGATCTTCCTGGCCCTGCGGCTTATGCCCACCGAAGCCGGGGCGAGGGAGCTGCTGGTTTCCTACCTGCGCAGCCACCTGGGCGGCGGAACCGCGGCCGATTATATTTTAAACCCGCTTTTCAGCGGCGGCGGCAAGGCCGAGAACTCCGCCGGCCCGATGGACTGGATGAAAGCGCACAATTCCGTGCATCTTTCCCCCAAAGAATTTTCCGCCATGGCCGCCAGTGAAACGGCTTATTGGTGCGCCGAGGCGCTGTGCAACGACTCGGCAGCCTGGAAACCGGAGGAGCTGGCGGAGAAGCTCGGCCTGGAACCTAAAGCTGTAAAAGCCGCCCTTGAGAGCCTGAAAAAAGCAGGCATAGCCGGGAAGACCGCCGGAGGCAGATACAAATGCCGCTACCAGGGGAAGTTCTTCACCTACCCGGGCCGCCTGCAAGGGATGAGCAAAGCCCTGGACGCGGTAAAGTCCTACTGGGAAAAAGCCGGAGAGAACGGCCAGAATTTCTTCGAGCGCGTCGAGCTGATCCGCGCCGAGGAAGGGTCCGTTTCAAACTACCGCCTGCAGCTGGCCCAGGCCATGGACGGGGCGAACGCCTACGCCACCCACTCGGGCGGCGACACCTCCGGCTTCTTCCTGATAGAGACCCGGATGAAAAAGATCCGCAAGTTCTGACCTTATTGAACATTCCTGTTTCCAAAAAGTTCCGGGCGCTGCGCGGCCTTTTAGCCGGCGGTTCAGTGCCACCGGCGCGGCAATTAATATATAATTAAAACAATCTTTCTATAAAACGGAGCCTCCATGAGCATTCATCACAACCAGCCGAAAGGTCTTTTTCTTCTGTTCTTCGTGGAAATGTGGGAGCGCTTCTCTTATTACGGAATGAGGGCGCTCCTCGTGCTTTACATGGTGAAGTACCTGATGTTCTCCACCGAGAAGTCCTCCCAGATCTACGGCTGGTACACCGGCATGGTCTACATGACCCCGCTGATAGGCGGCTACATAGCCGACCGCTACCTGGGCCAGCGCAAGTGCATAGTGATAGGCGCGGTGCTGATGGCGATAGGCCATTTCGCCATGGCCTTCCCCGCGCTGCCCTTCTTCTTCGGGGCCATGATCCTGCTGATCCTGGGCAACGGCTTCTTCAAGCCCAATATCTCCACCGTGGTAGGCTCGCTCTACGAAGAGAACGACCCGCGCCGCGACGGCGGCTTCACGATCTTCTACATGGGCATCAACCTGGGCGCCCTGTTCTCCCCCCTCGTCTGCGGGGCGCTGGGCGAGAATATAGGCTGGCATTGGGGTTTCGGCGCGGCGGGCGTCGGCATGCTGCTGGGCCTGGCGATGTACCTCTGGGGCCAGAAGTCGATACTCGGCGACAAGCTCTGCAAACCGGCGGCCGCCCAGACCAATTACTGGGTGCCTATCGGGATGATAGCGGTGCTGCTGGTCTTCCTGATCGGCAGTTCCTTCCAGTTCAGCGGCTATGACATCACCGGTCTGATCCCCAGCTGGGTCTACGGGGTCGCGGCCACGCTTGCCGCGATAGGGCTGGCCTATTCCTACGCCTCCTCGCCGAAGTCGACGCTTACGCAGGTGGAGAAACAGCGGATAGCCGTCATCTTCATCATGGTGTTCTTCGCCATTTTCTTCTGGTCGGCCTTCGAGCAGGCCGGCAGTTCGCTGACCCTGTTCGCCGACCGCGAGACCAACAGGAATCTGACCTTGTTCGGCTGGAGCTTCCTGATGCCGGCGAGCTTCTTCCAGTCCATCAACCCGCTGTTCATCATCCTGCTGGCGCCCTTCTTCTCCAAGATGTGGCTGGGCCTGGGTGAAAGCGGCAAAGAGCCCACGAGCCCGATGAAGTTCGTCATGGGCCTGGGCCTGCTGGCCGTCGGTTTCGTGGTGATGATAGCCGCGGCCGCCGCCTACCAGCAGCATGGCCCCGTCAGCGTGATGTGGCTGGTCGGCGCTTATTTCTTCCACACCCTGGGAGAACTGTGCCTGTCCCCCGTGGGACTTTCGATGGTGACCAAGCTGGCGCCCGCGCAGTTCGGCTCACTGATGATGGGCGTGTGGCTGCTGTCCTCGTTCGCCGCCAACTTCGTAGGCGGCTACTTCGCCGGCAACTACGACGCGATCAACCACGTTAACTTCTATATGATCCCCACCGCCACGGGCCTGGGCGCGGCGCTCCTGCTGCTCCTCATCACCCCGAAACTGAAGAAGTGGATGCACGGGGTGCATTAAGAGATCGGGGATCGAAAGCGGGAAATGCCGCAAATAAAAACACCCGGGAAAATTCCCGGGTGTTTTATTTTTTATGGGCCGGTTATCAGAAGGTGTAAACGAAGCCGGTGGTAACGCCGAGGCCGTCGAACTGCGCGCCGCTGCCGGAGAAGGACCTGTAGCCCTCGGCGAGAGCGTGGAAGCGCCAGTTGGAATTGTCGAACTGCCATTCGTAGCCCAGGCCCAGGTTCCAGGCGGGGCGCCAGCCGAGGAGCGGCTCTTTGAATTCGGCCTTCTTGGCCGAGCCGTAGAAATAGTGTTCCGAGAACCCGCCGCGCAGCAGGAAATACCTGGTATGCGGCGTGCCCAGCGGGATGAGCGCCAGCTCGAGGCCCAGCGGGATCTCCACGTGGGAAAGGTGCGCCCGGGAGCCGTCCAGCTTGTCCTGGCCTATATGGTTATACTTCAGCCCGGTGTAATACCGCACCCAGGAGAAGATATGCCCGCCGACGAGAAGCTTGGGGCCGATGGTCATGGTCTCGGTCTTGGTCCTGCCTCCGCCCAGGTCGAGGATCATCGTGTCCGTGACCAGGCCGATGGAGGCGTAGCGCGCTTTCGAAGGCGACTGCCGTCCGCCGCCGCCGTTGCCGGCGGCTATCTGCTTCACCTGGCCGGCCGGGATGGGCTGGTTGGACTTCAGGAAACCCAGGAATTCTTTTTTTTCTTTGTCCCCCCACGCGGCCTGGTCCTTCAGGTTGGGCAGGGTTTCGGCGCGCGCGAAGGAGGCGCAGAACAGGGCGAGGGAGATGGTGATTAGCGCGGCTTTCATTTTATTTTTTCCGTGAACTAAGTTATATAATACACTAAATCATGCGTTTGGAAAAACTCATCCTTCTCGCCCTGCTCACCCTGCCGGCTTTTTCCCTGGCCGGGGCTAAAACCATCGCCGAAGCCCGCGGCGAGGTGGTGCGGGAGACGATGACCTACCTGAACACGCCCTACCTCTGGGGCGGCATGCACCCGGTCACCGGCATGGACTGCTCGGCTTTCGTCAAACTGGTGTACGGCAAAGCCGGCCTTAACCTGTCGCGCGTTTCCAAAGAACAGTACGCGCAATCCCTCCGCCTTTCCCCCGACGCCGTGCTGCCCGGGGACCTCATTTTCTTCGCCATGAAAAATCCCGGCACCTCCCGGGTGGACCATGTCGGGATCTACGTCGGCCGCGGCTTCTTCGTGCACGCCTCGTTCTCCAACGGCGTGCACATCGACTCCGTCTCCAACCCCTACTACTACGCCCGCCTGGTCAGCCTCCGCAAATACGCGGGTTTTTAAACCAACAATTTAAATAGCCAAAACGCTTTTCGGCGGCCTACCGTGCGGAAAAAGACCGCGAGATGCTAAGGGTTCGGGGTCCTGCCGCCCGAACCGGCTTTCCGGTCCAGCCGCTCCACCCATCCCCTGCTAGGAAGGCGAGATGTAAACCT
>Ga0208789_1000726_pt1 | contig 25704 bp, 26 predicted proteins | sample Methanotroph_Enr_FD_187368 | JGI IMG/M metagenome (GOLD analysis project Ga0208789, IMG submission 187368) | Enriched soil microbial communities from Old Woman Creek wetland in Ohio, USA - Methanotroph_Enrichment_5 (SPAdes) (version 2) | ecosystem: Environmental > Terrestrial > Soil > Wetlands...
TCGTATTGTAGAGCTTATCGGCATAGGTAGCCGAGAAATCAGATTCCCTTGAGTTTAATACTTTTTCATCCTTAATTTTATATTTTGTCGGGTTTTCGAGCCATTCCTGTGCCAGGGTACAGGAGAGTGTACCGGTTGGCCCGCGCGGATCGTTGGGAACTGCCTGGGTGTATCTTTCGAAATATGTTTTGGCTTCCGGATATTTTTCATTCGATTTAAGGGCCTCGGCCAGGTAAAGGAACACCAGCGGGTTGGATTCGGCAAATTTAGTCTTGGCAAGCCTCTTATATGCGGCCTCGGCTTTCTTGGTATTGTTGATTATACGAAAGCATTCAGCCATTTGAAAAGAAATCTTTTCTTTATCCGGTTTACCTTTGGCTTTCGACAATGCTTTTTTATACTTGGCGAGCGCTACGTTGTACTGCATATTATTGAAAGCATCATCGGCAGCACGCTGGGCACGGGTCTGTGCAAAAACAGGGAAAGCAGCCAGGCTGAAAATAAAGGTGAAAATCAGGATACGTATTCTCATATTGTATGATAAAGACGGGACGGAAATGATGTTTTTCTTTTGGCAGGTAACGGAATTGATATGATTTTATTATTCTGTTTTTGTGCTGTCGGTTTCAGTTTTTGTAGGCTCAACCTGGATTGGTTTCTCCGGTACTGATTCTTCAACCGCATTGACGGGATCAACTGTTGCTTCCGGTTTGGTTTCGGTATTCAAATCAGATACAACCTGCGCCTTGGTTCGGTTAACCTCACGTCGCACGCTTTCAATTTGTTCATCTATTTTGCTATGTGCAGCGTTAATTTCGTTGTGCAGAACAGACGTCTCTTTTTTGAATTCTCGTGTGAGATCGTTGGATGCTTTTTTCATCTGGTTCATCAGTCGGCCGGCTTTACGTGCCATTTCAGGCATTTTTTCGGGTCCGAAAACCAGGAATACAACCAGCAGAATAACAAGTAGCTCACCACTGCTTATGTCAAAAAATAAAAGTACCGGTAATCCGGACATATTCAGAGTTTTTAGATTTTACCCCACAAAAGTAATAAACTACCTGCACTTTATTCAATAATAACTTCCGGTGATTCAACTTTCATCTGAAATTTATGAAATGGCGAATATTTAAGGACTTAATAAGGTTAAAATAAAATCTGCCTCAATATCAAACGCATTTTTATTTGCGGGAAGTTACGTTTGTGATAAAGGACAAGTCCCGGAAATTGCTGACAGATTACATGTTATGCAACAAACAAACCTGATTATTTAAAAGCATTATAAATTGCAAAATTTCATATTTGGAATATTGAATACATTAATTTTGCCTGTTAATCGAATAACAGCTATACCTTAATTTCTTTCAAAAGATTAAGCTTTTTTTGTTCTTCGGTAAACACTGCTGATTTATCATTCTGACATGCTCCGGCTGGCTGAATTATAATCTTAATTCGTTTAAATACCATCAGTTAATTGGTTTTACCTGGAAACAGTGTGTTTAGAAATTATGTCTAACTTAAGTGAAATACAGTCCTATGTCCGCTACACATGAAATAAGCCACCCTTTATCCCTCAGCGGTGAGATGCAGATGGATACCGGTGTCATCATAAATAAATGTTACCAATGCGGCAAATGCTCGGCAGGTTGTCCTGTGGCAACTGAAATGGATTATCCTCCCAGCCTGGTAATGCGCATGCTGCAAACTGATGATCCGAAACATTACGAAAAACTGTTGCGGTCTATGTCAATCTGGCTTTGCATCAGCTGCGAAATGTGCCTGACCCGCTGTCCGATGGAAATTGACATTCCGACTTTAATGGATAATATGAGGCAGAAATCACTGAAAGCTAAAAAGACCAATCCCCAGGCAAAAAAGATTATTTCATTTCATAAGTCATTTCTCGATTCGATTAATTATACCGGTCGCCTGTATGAAATGGGTTTGATAGTAGATTATAAAATGCGTACCGGTGCCATGATGCAGGATGTTGCAATTGCACCTAAAATGTTTATTAAAGGCAAATTAAACCCGATTCCTGAAGTGATAAAAGGAAGGAAAAAAGTTGCAGCAATTTTTAACAGGGTTCAAAAAGATAATAAGGAGGGAAAATGATAAAAGTAGGATTCTATCCGGGTTGCTCCATGAAAGGTGGCGCACAGGAATACCAGGAATCGGTTACAGCCCTGGCAAAAGTATTTGATATTGAACTGGTTGAAGTCCCCGACTGGAACTGCTGCGGGGCTACTGCTGCGCATAACATGAATAAGGAATTGTCGCTGAGTCTGCCTGCCCGCATCATGGCTTTGGCTGAAAGAGAGGAGATGGTTGATATCGTAGTTCCCTGCGCTGCCTGCTATAACCGGCTTTCGGTAGTAAAGCATGAACTTGCCGGAGATCCTTTGCTGAATACAAAAGTAGAATCGATAATCGACCTGAAATACGAAGGCAAAACTGAGATATTGAACATTATACAGTTCATAGACAAATACATTGCTGACAAACTGGAAGAAAAAGTAGTTAAGCCATTCGATTACAAATCAGCTTGTTACTATGGATGTTTGTTGGTCAGACCTCATTCCATTCTGAAATTCGACAGGGTAGAAGATCCGCAAAGTATGGATCTGCTGGTAAAAAAGGCAGGAGGAGATGCGATTGACTGGGCTTTCAAAACCGAGTGCTGCGGGGCTGGATTGTCGGTTTCACGAACGGATTCAGTAGCCAGGTTATCAGGAAACATTATGAAAGATGCTTCCGACCGCGAAGCCGAAGTGGTGGTGGTGGCCTGCCCGATGTGTCATTCAAACCTAGATATGCGTCGTCCCGAAATCAATAAGTTCCTCGACAAGAAAATCGACATTCCAGTTTTATATATTTCTCAGGTGTTGGGGCTAGCCGTTGGACTTGATGCGAAAACGCTGGGATTAAATCGTCATATGACAGAAGTGAATCTGCCAGAGAGACCGAAAACGGAAATTCCTGTAGCAGAAACACCTCAAAAAGTTGTAATCACTCAAAAAACGGAGGCTTAACCATGTCGCGGATAGGAGTATTTGTTTGTCACTGTGGTGAAAATATTTCAGCTACGGTAAATTGCGAAAAAGTAGCCAAAATAACTGGTGAACTCAAAGGTGTTGAATTCAGCACCGATTATAAATATATGTGTTCCGACCCTGGACAAACTTTAATAAAGGAAGCCATTAAGGAACATAAACTGGACGGAGTGGTTGTTGCTGCCTGTTCGCCGCGTATGCATGAGCCTACCTTCAGGAAGGCTTGTGCCGAAGCCGGGTTGAATCCCTTCCTTTGCGAAATGTCGAACATCCGCGAGCACTGCTCATGGGTGCATCCTAAAGATGATCTGACCACTGAAAAAGCCCAGGACCTTGTCAGGGTAATGGTCGAAAAAGTGAAGAAGAATAAAGCCCTTAACTCTATCAAAGTTCCGGTTACCAAGACTGCTCTTGTAATCGGGGGTGGAATTGCCGGAATCCAGGCAGCACTGGATATTGCCAATTGCGGCCACAAAGTGATTATGGTCGAAAAACTGCCTTCCATCGGTGGCCATATGTCGCAGCTTTCGGAAACGTTCCCAACCCTCGACTGCTCGCAATGCATTCTCACGCCGCGGATGGTTGAAGTTGCACAACATCCCAATATTACCCTGCATACGTATTCGGAAGTCGAAAGTGTTGATGGCTTTATCGGTAATTTTACAGTGAAGATCCGTAAAAAATCAAAGAGCATTGATGAACATCTTTGCACGGGCTGCGGGCTTTGTACAACCAAATGTCCTCAGAAAAAGATTCCAAATGAATTTGAACGGGGATTGGGTTTCCGGCCAGCCATTTATGTGCCTTTCCCGCAGGCCGTTCCCAATAAACCTGTCATCGACAGGGAAAATTGCACCTATTATATTAAAGGCAAATGTAAAGTTTGTGAAATAGTATGTCCAACCAAAGCTATTCGTTTCGACCAGGAAGATGAAATTGTGGAAGTAGCAGTCGGAGCCATTGTACTTGCAACGGGTTTTGATGTTTTGAAATCAGATTACTTCCCCGAATATGGGTATGGTAAATACAAGGATGTAATCGATGGCCTTCAGTTCGAGCGCCTCGCTTCTGCATCCGGTCCCACCCAGGGTGAAATCCGCAGACCATCCGACGGACAGGTGCCTAAAAAGATTGTTTTCGTTGCCTGTGCCGGATCACGTGATCCGGCTAAGGGAATTGAATATTGCTCCAAGATCTGCTGCATGTACACTGCCAAACATGCCATGCTTTATAAACATAAGGTTCATGATGGTACTCCGTACGTTTTCTATATGGATATCAGGGCAGGAGGGAAGATGTACGAGGAATTTGTACGGCGCACCATTGTTGAAGATGGAACGCATTACGTGAGAGGCCGTGTTTCAACCATCTATGAGAAGAATGGCAAACTGATCGTTAAAGGTGCCGACACCCTGATGGGAGGTATTCCTATTGAAATCGAAGCTGATATGGTAGTTCTGGCAACGGCCGGAGTAGCGAACAAAGGCGCAGAAGAACTGGCTCAGACCGTTCACGTTTCGTACGACTCCTATAAATTCTTTGCCGAGGCACATCCTAAACTGAAACCTGTTGAAACCAATACGGCCGGTATTTTTCTGGCAGGTGCCTGCCAGGCACCTAAGGATATTCCCGAATCGGTAGCAGCCGCTTCGGGTGCTGCTGTTAAGGTTGCAGCCCTGTTCAGTAATGACTTACTTACCCGTGATCCGCTGGTTGCAGTCGTGAATCGCCAGGCTCCTCCTGTTTACTCGCAATGTGTTGGATGTTTCCTTTGCCAGAGTGTTTGTCCTTACCAGGCTATTGAACGTGAGGAAATCAAAAACAGGAATGGTGAAGTGATCAAAACACTTGCAAAGGTAAATGAAGGACTTTGCCAGGGTTGCGGAACATGTGTTGCGCTTTGCCGCACCAAGGCAATCGACATTCATGGTTACTCGAACCAGCAGGTTTATACTGAAGTAATGGCTTTGTTAAACGATTAAAGGGTTGGGGATATTGGATCAAGAAGGTAAGTTATTTGAAAGCGTCACGGAATAAAAGGGAATATAGAATACAGAATTCAGAATATGGAAAATTTGCCGGCAAAAAGTTTTCAGGATTTAATAGTTTGGCAAAAAGCACATCAGTTGGTTCTGTTGATTTACCAATACAGTGAAGTATTTCCGAAGAAAGAAATGTTTGGATTGACATCACAATTAAGAAGAGCTGCAATTTCAGTTGCTGCTAATATTGCTGAAGGATTTAAGAAAAGAGGAAAGCTAGATAAAATGAGATTTTTAAATATTTCGCAAGGTTCACTTGAGGAATGTAAATACTACCTGATATTAGCAAAAGATTTAAATTACGGTGATACAATTAATTTAACAGAAAAAACTGAAGAAGTAGGTAGATTATTAGAAGCTTACCATAAAGCGATTCTTAATTCTATATCCTGACTTCTGAATTCTAACAAATGAACATCTATTAATTACCTCAATAGCGAATAAGCATGCAGGAATTTGAACCAAAAATTGTGGCATTTGTATGTAACTGGTGCACCTATGCCGGTGCCGACCTCACGGGTACAAGCCGGATCAAGTATTCGGCCAATGTGAAAATAATCCGTTTCCCTTGTACCGGCCGTATTGACTTTATGATCCTGATGAAAGCATTTGAAAATGGTGCCGACGGCATCATCGTTTCAGGCTGTCACCCCAATGATTGCCATTACAGTACCGGCAATTTTCATGCACGCAGGAGGTGGATTGTTTTCCGTAACCTGATGGATTTTACAGGGATAGAAACAGATCGCATCCAGTTCAGCTGGGTATCGGCTGCCGAAGGTTTCAAGTGGGCCGACGTTGTGAATAATACCGTGAAAAAGATCAAGGAATTCGGCCCGAACGAAAGCTATAAGAAAATTGCCGTTTCCACTTTATTTAACGAGGAGGGCGCTAGTAATGAGTGATCTTATAAAGAAAGTAACCCAGTTACTCAACGATAAAACAATAGATGTATTTATCGGCTATGAAAAAGGCTCGGCTGACCGCATCAGGGCAACTTTTACCCGAACTGTTGAACAAACTGCGAAGCTGATATTTAATGAATCCTGTACGCAAAACCTGGCCGGTTACCTGCTGAAACATGAGATAAAACGTCTTGGTAAGATCGGAATTTTAGCCAATGTATCTGCTTTGCGAAGCATGATGCAACTGGCTTCTGAATTCCAGATTAAGAATGGCGAGGTTTTAGTCCTGTTTGCAAATCCTGACGGATCATTTACCGAATTCATTGATTTTCATGCAATCGAAGATTATCTTGCTACCACGGACGTCGGAATAAAATCGGAAGAACAGGAAATGATCACCCGCCTTGCCGCAATGAGTGTAAAGGAGAGATGGAATTTCTGGAATACAGAATTTGAGAAATGCATCAAATGTTATGCCTGCCGGGCTGCATGCCCGATGTGTTACTGCCACCGTTGCACCACAGATGTGAACCAGCCTCAGTGGATCCCTGTTGCCAGCCACGAGCGTGGCAATCTCGACTACCACCTGATGCGTGCCATGCACCTGGCCGGGCGTTGTGTAAACTGCGGCGAGTGTGCCAATGCCTGCCCGATGGATATTCCGCTCAACCTGCTCACTTACCAGTTGATTGAACCAATCAAGGCAACTTTTGGTGCTACGGCAGGAATGAAAGCGGATGCCGTTTACGCCCTGTCCACTTATAAACCCGATGATAAGGAGAACTTCATTATCTGACCCATGGAGAAAGAACTAAAAATACTGAAATACAACGATCTGTCAAAACTGATTGAAAGATTCCGCTCACAGGGATACCCGGTGCTGGCGCCTGTCCGCAAAGGCAAGGTTGTGGAGATAGAGCAGGTTGAATCGCTTGATGCAATTGCACTTGATGTTCTGCTTTCGACACAGTCGGCAAAAAAAGCTGCTTTTCCCAAAGTGGAAAAAGTGCTTGATTTCACCTTTGGCAAAACAGATGTAAAACAAGTTCCGGTTAACCCGGAGGCCTATAAAGAAACCATCCTTTTCGGCGTAAGACCCTGTGATGCATCCGGTTTCAAAGCACTCGATGCCATTTTTGGTGAAACACCAAAGGACGAGCTATACCTGAAGAAAAAGGAGAAAACCACCATCATCTCATTTTCGTGTCCAACGGCTGATGAATATTGCTTCTGCACCTCTGTGGGTGGCGGACCCGGAAATACTGCCGGGAGCGACCTGCAATTTACCGGCATCAGCAAGGATGAAATTCTTATTGAAATCCTGACTGAAAAAGGAGCGAAACTTTCTACAATTTTTGCAGATCTTCTGACTGATGCTAAAACAGACATTGACAAGAGTAAATTCCTTGCCGATGTAAACGTTGTTTTTAATGTTGATTCGGTAGTTGAGAAAACTACGGCTTCCTTCAACAATACGGCCATGTGGCTCGAGCAATCGCTCAGGTGTATCGGTTGCGGGGCGTGTGCCTTTGTGTGCCCTACCTGTGCTTGCTTCGATTTCCAGGATGAACAGAATACTAAGAAAGGAGTTAGGCTCCGTCTTTGGGATTCATGTGGATTTTCGCTTTTCACGCTTCATACTTCGGGGCATAACCCAAGGGAAGTGCAAAGCCAGCGGTGGCGGCAGCGGATCATGCATAAGTTTGCCTATATGCCTGAACAACTTCACGTTGTCGGTTGCGAAGGCTGCGGGCGTTGTTCCAGGGCCTGCCCGGTGGATATGAATATCAAAGAACATTTGACTTCGATTGGAGAGACTGTAATTGTTTAATGTGATAATGAGTTAATGCGATAATTTGAAAATTTGAAGATTAAGAGAATCAACCTAAAATGCTAAGCCTTCATAACTCATAATTCATATCTCATAATTCATAATTCATAATTCATAATTCATATCTCATAACTCAGCACTAATAAAAATAACCAGCATATAAAACATGGAGCAACAGAATATTTACCAGCCTTACCTAATGGAGATCGAAAAGATCACCGAGGAGGCACCCATGGTCAAAACATTCCGGTTGAAATTTATCAACGAAGAAGAAGGGAATAATTTTACGTTTCAGACAGGACAGTTTGGAGAGTACTCCGTTTTCGGGGAAGGCGAAGTGACATTTTGCGTAGCTTCACCACATACCCGGAAAGGATATATCGAATGCACCTTCAGGGAAGCCGGGAGGGTGACGACTGAACTCGCCAGCCTGAACGAAGGAGATACCATTGGTTTCCGCGGACCCTACGGTAATATTTTCCCCATCGATGAATGGAAAGGTAAAAACCTTCTTTTTATTGCCGGGGGAATTGCATTGCCACCCATGCGCAGCGTGATCTGGTCGTGCCTCGACCAAAGGGAGAATTTCAAGGATATTTCAATTCTTTATGGTGCGAAGTGTGTTAACGATTTGGTGTATAAACAGGAACTGGCTGAATGGAAGGAACGCCCGGATGTAAACCTGGTCACCACGGTTGACCCCGGAGGCGAAACGCCTGACTGGAAGGGTGAAATCGGGTTCGTGCCTACCATTCTTGATAAGATGAAACCGGTTGGTGAAAATACCATCGCCATTGTTTGCGGCCCGCCGGTGATGATCAAATTTACATTCCCTGTACTCGAAAAGTATGGCTTCACCGACGAACAGGTATATACAACCCTCGAAAACCGGATGAAATGCGGCCTCGGGAAATGCGGACGCTGCAATGTAGGAAAGGTTTTCGTTTGTAAGGACGGGCCGGTTTTTACAAGAACCCAACTCAAACAACTGCCAGACGAGTACTAGGATTTCTAACTATCAAAAAAGACCTGTCAGTTATTCTGGCAGGTCTTTTTGTTATAAATTATGAATTATAAGTTATGAATGGATTCAACTTTAATTAAAGCTATACAATCTCCGAATACAACCTCATAAACTGAACCCTTTCGAATTCAGCAGGATTGGCAATTCCCTGCTGGTTCATTTTACCCCTGAAAGCATCTATGGTTTTGTATCCTTTTTCGTCCATCCAGTGCTCAATTCCGTTTACAATTTCAGAAATTACCGGGTAGCCGTGCTTATAGACAGCGGAAACCATTTCAAGTGTGGTTGCCCCGGCCAATAGCAGTTTGATAGCAGTTTCAGCAGTGTGAATTCCTGTTGTGGCGACAAGCGGGCACTCAATCCTGCCGGATAACAAGGCCATCCAGCGCAAAACATGCGAATATTCCGACGGGTCGCTCAGCAGGTATTTCGAATGGGTTTCGAGCGTATTGATATCAATATCCGGGTGAAAAGGCCTGTTGAATAGTACCAGCCCGGCGATCCCGGTTTTGGAAAGTTCGATGGCTGTGGTAGCCAGGCCCGAAAAATAATAACCCATTTTTAACGAAACCGGGATGCTGACCTGTTTCAGAACGGCTTCAATAATATCAAAATATATCTTTTCGTTTTCGGCTGAAGTTTTCATCGTATTCGACGGTAGAACGTACACATTCAGTTCGAGAGCATCGGCACCGGCTTCTTCAATTTTCCGTGCAAAGTAATGCCAGTCGTAGGCCGAAGTACAGTTGATGCTGGCAATTACGGGAATATCGACCGATTTTTTTGCTTCTTCAACAAAAGCCAGGTATTTGCCTAATGTCAGGTTTTTGGCATGATCCGTCAGGTACGAATAGGCTTCTTCGTAATCATATTCCCTTTCGTTCAGTACGGATTGGTATCCTTTGTGAAACGAATTGCCATTATCTTTCTCCGTATCGCTTAGGTAGCTGTCCATTTCGTGCAGGATCTGCTCTTCGAAAATGGATTTTAAAACTACAGCGCCTGCCCCGTTTTCCGCGGCATGTTTCACACCGGCAACGGTTCCGGTCATACCCGAGCTCCCGACTATCAAAGGGTTTTTCAATTTTATTCCGAGGTAATTCGTCGATAAATCAGCCATAATGATTCTTTTTTGAATTTGTAAAACTAGTTAACAAAGATAAAATACTCTTGCATTTGATTAATATTATAATTGAAGAATATTTCTGAATTATGAATTATAAGTTATGAGTTATGAATCACCCCTATTTCGCACAGTCACAAAAAAATCAGGAACCAACTTTGGAAATTCGATAGCTTTGATATACTTTATCTAATGGGAAAAGCTCGTGATAAAATATAAACCAGAACAAATGAACCTATCATATATGCATAAAGAAATATTATACCCAGAACTTTCATCAATTTGCTTTCATTTTGATATTTTTCAGTAATTTTTTCTCGTTTTCTATAAAATAATAGATAGTCCAATATCATACAAGAAACAAAGAAAATCGTAGCAAGAATGGTTGCGTCACTTTTATTATTATAGTAAAAAATCTTTAACTTATAAAAATAATTTACTACTAGTAATATTGCAATAATATTTACAGAATGAATAACGCTTAACCACATTAAGGAAAAAATTCCTGATTTGTTATTACTTTCTTTTCCAACAAAATCTCTGCAAAGTTTATAATATAAGTACTTCATAATAATAGTATAAATATCTTTTTGATCTTGATTTTCTACAGCATTTAGGTCATACACTTAGATCGGCAAATTCCACGCAAAGACGCCCAAAACAAGTACAGCCACTCCGCAGGCAATAATCAACCCTGCATTGATCGGGCTTACAATAATCGGTTTCGGGTGTTCGCCTTCAGTAAATATTTCGCGTACTACAAAGAAATAATAATAAACTCCCACTATGGCCATTAGGATGGCAAAAATTGAGATAGCAAGATATCCCTGGCTGATGGATAAGACGAAAACCTTGTATTTCGCCATAAAGCCGGCAGTTGGAGGAATTCCTGCCAGCGACATCAGCAATACAGTCGCAAAAACGGCTATCCAGGGCTTTTCCTTGAACAATCCGCGGAAAGCGGATAAGTTTTCCTGCCCGTTCGATTCACGTTTCACCAATATGAAAATAATGAACATCGGGATGGTAGCCAACGAATAAACAAATGTGTAATACAGCAGCACCGATGCCGACGAATCATGCTGCGACAGCATAGCCAGCATGATAAAACCGCTGTGTGCTATGGCTGAATAGGCAAAAAGCCGTTTAAAGTTGGATTGTTTCAAAGCAGCCAGGTTGCCGATAAGCAACGAAAGGCCGGTCATTACCCACAAAGCCTTTTCGAGCGGCACGGGCAACGGCACCAGGCCCATGCTCAACAGGCGGTAGAATGCGGCAAACCCTGCCGTTTTCACCACAGTAGCCATAAAAGCGGTCACCAGCGTAGGAGAACCTTCATAAACATCAGGGCTCCAGAAATGGAAAGGGGCAACAGCAACTTTAAAGGCAACGCCTATCACGATAAAGAGAAGGCCTACCATAAGCATGGGAGGCAGATGCCCGTTGAATTGCGCAATATAGGTTTTGATTTCAGGGAGGTAAAAGGTAGCGGAAGCGCCATACACCAATGCAATCCCGAATAAAAAGAAGGTGGTGGCGAATGATCCCAGCATAAAATATTTAAACGATGCCTCATTCGACCGGTAGGAAGCTTTTTTGCCACCGGCCAGGACATATAATGGAATGGATAAAATCTCAATCCCCAGGAAAAGCATGATCAGGTTCGAGAAGGATGTCATCAGGAAAGCACCGGTAAGCGCGAAAATCATAAGCGAATATTGCTCTGCAACATGCTGCTCCATCATCTTGTAATAGTCAATTCCAAACAGGAAAATCAGGACGGTGATAATAATCATTGAGACATTGAACGCAATCGAAAAGTTATCGAAAACGATCATATCGTGGAAATATGTTGAGCCAAGACCCCAATCATTCATTGAAAGGTATAACGTGACCAGCAGGCCCGTAATTGCAACTGGCGCTAATAAGGTCTTGTTTTTTGTCAATCCAAAGTATAAGAGGATTATTCCGAGAACTGTTGATAAAATCAGTGCGCTCATTTATTTTATTTGGTCAGTATGTTACTAAAAAACAGTTCAATATACTATCGGTAAAACAGAAGAAACAGGTGTCAGAAGGTTTTGCATGGTATTGACGGATGCTTCAAGAAGGTTGAAAATGGGCTGGGGATAAATCCCCAGGCCCAGTATTACGGCAATCAACGGGATCAGGAAAATGTAATCCATAGTCCGTATATCAGTTATTGTTTCGAAAGTTATCCTTTTCTCGCCGAGCATTACCCGCTGGTAAGCATACAACATATACACAGCGCCAAGAATCATGGTCATTCCGCCGACAACGGCAAACCAGATGGATTGCTGAAAAAGCCCGGCAATCATAAGGAATTCACCGACAAAACCGGCTGTAAGCGGAAGCGCAATGGATCCCAGGATGATGAGCAGTAAAAGAATGGCCATATTGGGAGCCTTGAGTTTTAGGCCTCCCATCTGTGCCAGATCCAGTGTTCCGGTCCGTTTTTCAACCAGGTTTACCATATAAAAGAGCGCTATAATGGTAACGCCATGGCTGATCACCTGAAAAAGAAGCCCTTGCAACGCATAGTAATTCAGTACAAACATGGCAGCAGCCATCAGCGAAATATGTGCCATCGACGAAAATGCGATCAGCTTTTTCAGGTTTGTTTGCCGGAATGCGATTACCGAGGCATAGATCACTCCGGTCAGACTCAGAATGATTACGGTGTTTTGCCAGTAATGAACTCCCAAAGGCACTATGGGAAACAGGAAGCGCAGTGCGCCATAAATCCCCATTTTTGTCATTACACCGGCAAGTATCATCACGCCCTGGGTTGATGCCATGGTATAAGTTGAAGGCTGCCAGGTATGAAACGGGAATACCGGCATTTTGATGGCAAATGCTATAAAAAGGATCCAGAAGAGCCAGATCTGGGTGTTGGCCGGGATGATTAACTGGTTGAATGCCGAAAAATCCGTGGTATGCAGGCCTGGAGTCAGTTGATAAAGGTATATGATCCCGAATAAAAGGAACAAACTGCCGGATAATGTGTAAATAAAGAATTTGAGTGTAATTGTCCTGCGTCCTTCGCCTCCCCAGATCAGCAATATGAAATAAACCGGGATAAGCGAAAGTTCCCAGAAAATGTAAAAAAGCAATGCATTCTGTGCAAGAAAAACACCGAGTAATGCTGTTTGTGTAAGCAGTATCAAGGCATAAAGCATATGAACCTGTTTTTGTTCGCGTTTAAATCCAGCCAGGATAATAAACGGGAATAGCAGGTTGGTAAGCAGAATCATTATAAGGCTAATGCCATCGTAGCCCAGAGCCAGCTGAATACCGGTAAAGTTCATCAGGTTCGTAGTATAACTTGCTGTATGGGCTGAAAAAACCAGCGAAAGCGTAATTAGCAGGTTGGCAACGGATGAAGCCAGTGCAATGGACCTGATGGTAGCCGCATGCCTGAACGGAAACAGGAGCAGGCCTGTTATAAAAGGGATTAAAAGAATTACCAGCAATATCATGGGTTCAGACTATCAGGATAAAAATGATGAATAACAGGATTCCGGCTACCATGGCAAAAAGATAAAAACTCATGTTGCCCTGCTGCAGTTTACGCAATAAAGTTCCCAGGCGTGCTGTGGCAAAGCCCACTTCGTCAACAGCCGGATCGAGAATCGTATTTTCAATTTTGTTAAAAAAGAATCCGGAGAGAAAACCAAGTGGTTTCTCAAAAACAAAATTATAGATTTCGTCGATGTAGAACTTGTTGTAAACAATCCGGCCTAATAATGACATAGGTTCTTCATCTCCTGCCGGCACAACTGCTTTCTTTACAAAAGTCCGGTAAGCGAAAAATATAACCAGGCTCAAAAGCGCCAGTGAAATCACAATCAAGCCAATTTCGGTTGAATGACTCATTTCTTCCCCGGTTTTTGAAACCACGGCACTTTGCAGGAAATTGCTGAAGCCCGAATTTCCTCCAAAAAGCGAAGGGACATTTAAGAACCCTCCAAAAACAGAAAGGATCGCCAATATCATCAGCGGAATGGTCATAACCCTTGGTGATTCGTGCGGATGCGCATTGGCAAATCGTTGTTCGCCGAAAAATACCAGGTACAAAAGCCGGAACATATAAAAACAGGTAAGCAGCGCACCGGCAAGCGCCAGAATATAGACTATAATATTGTATTCAAATGCTTTGTTGAGTATAAGGTCTTTACTGAAGAAACCCGAAAAAGGAGGGATGCCGCTTATTGCAAGTGTGGCAGCCAGAAATGTGAAATAAGTCAATGGCATTTTCTTTCGTAATCCGCCCATTTTGCGGATATCCTGTTCGCCGCCCATAGCATGGATCACACTTCCGGCTCCCAGGAAGAGTAAGGCTTTGAAAAAAGCATGCGTTGTAACATGGAATACGCCGGTTGAATATGCCCCCAAACCTAAAGCAAGGAACATATATCCCAACTGCGACACCGTGGAATAGGCAAGCACTTTTTTAATATCGTTCTGTTTTAGACCAATTATCGCAGCCATTAACAAGGTAGCCAGCCCGATAACAATGATAATTGTGAGAGTAACAGGGGCCAGGTTATATAGAATGCTGGAACGTGCAATCATATAAATACCAGCTGTTACCATGGTGGCTGCATGTATCAGCGCCGAAACGGGTGTCGGGCCTGCCATGGCATCGGGCAACCAGGTGAAAAGAGGAATCTGTGCACTTTTACCGACTGCACCGATCAGGAGTAAAATGGTAATAAGAGTAATCACTGGTGTTCCTGATTGAAAGCCAGCGGTATGGGCGAAAACTTCAGAGAATGTGACCGATTTAAAAGTAAAAAACAGCAAAATTATTCCAAGTATGAATCCAAGATCACCGATCCGGTTCATAATAAATGCTTTCCGTGCGGCATAATTGTATGCCGGGTTTTTAAACCAGAATCCAATCAGTAAATATGAGCAAAGTCCTACGCCTTCCCAGCCGATAAAAAGAACCAGGTAGTTTGCGCCCATCACCAGCAGCAACATACTAAAAGTGAATAAATTCATCTGGGCGAAAAAGGAATTTACGCGCTCATCATCATGCATGTATCCTATAGAATAGATATGAATGAGTGCCCCGACTCCTGTAACAATCAGCATCATGGTAAGCGACAGATGATCGATCAGCAGAGCAAAAGGGATATTCATCCCACCAATGGCAATCCAGTTGAAAAGGGTTACGGTGGCGGAATTCTGCCCCGAAGCCCTGAGCGCAAAAAATAATATTACAGAGATAATAAATGACAGAAGAACCATAACACTTGCTATAATTCCGGCCTGGTTATGTTTTAAACGCTTATTGACCAGCCCTGTTACCAGGAAACCCAGCAAGGGCAATGCGGGAACAAGCCACGCAAGATTTATGTAAGGAATAGATTCTACCATTTCAATCGGTTCAAAAGGTTAATATCTACTGATTCCACGTTGCGTTTCATCATAACAACTATCGAAAGGCCGACTGCAACTTCGGCAGCCGCCACAATCATGATAAAGAAGACAAACACCTGTCCTGAAGGATCAGAATGATAGGCTGAAAAAGCAGTAAGCAGCAGGTTCACAGAGTTGAACATCAGTTCGAGGCACATAAGTATGGCAATAATATTTCGCCTGAATAAAATTCCCATCACGCCAATGCTGAACAGCGTAACGCTCAGAATTATATAATACTCCAGCGGGATGAGTTGTATGGCGGAAGATATTTCTTTCATAGTTATAAGTTATTAGTTCTCATCACTGAGATGGTCTTTCTTCCCGAACATCACCGCACCAACCATCGCTGCAAGAAACAAAACCGATGATAATTCGAAGGGGAGAAGGTATTCGTGGAACAATGTTTTTCCAATGTTGGCTACCAGCCCTATTTCACTTGTAAAAGGGTAGCGGGGTTGAATTTCGAATGTCTGCCGGGTTGCAGCCAGCAATACCAGGAAAAATATTCCTCCGGCAATTACGGCCATTATCCGGGTCATTTTTGATTTCTGGGGTATGATGGCTTTATTCAGGTTCAGCAGCATGATCACAAACAGGAACAACACCATGATGGCGCCTGTGTAAACAATAATATGCACCACTGCAAGGAATTGAGCATTCAGCAGAATATAGTGCCCAGCCATTGCTATAAAGCAGATGATCAGGAAAATCACATTGTTGATCGGGCTTTTTGAGAAAACCACGAACAATGCGCTTATCACCATTATTGCCGAAAGCATGTAAAACAAAAAGATCATTTTAAACGGTTTAATATTTAGTTTGGCAAGGATTTATTTATTGTGTGCAAATCGTTTATTCTCTTTGAACTTCTGAACGGCATCGGTTTGCCGGGCTGATATATCAATCCTCTTTGCCGGATCAAGCGGTTCAAGTAAAATGTCTTTGCCGTAAATAAATGGTTTGCGTTTATATTCTGATGCTACAATGCGATCCGTCAGGAAAATGGCTTCTTTCGGACAGGCTTCTTCGCAATCGCCACAAAAAATACAACGAAGCATATCTATTTCATAAACTGCGGCATATTTTTCCTCACGGTACAGGTGTTCTTCACCGGGTTTACGTTCAGCTGAAATCATGGTAATAGCCTCGGCCGGGCAGGCAACGGCACATAATCCACACGAAGTGCAACGTTCACGTCCCAGTTCATCGCGTTTCAAAACGTGTTGTCCGCGATATACCTTGCTGAATTCGCGGGTTTGTTCAGGGTAGCTTATAGTTGATTTTTTTCGGAAAAAATGCGTCAGTGTGATGGACATACCTTTCAGGATGGCAGGAAGATATATCTTTTCGAGAAAAGTCATTTTTTTGTCCGAAACCACTTTCGACCTGTCGGTTAATTTTTGCATGGCGTTCCGGTTAGGTTAATTCGGTGAAATAATAATAAACACCGGTAGCAAGGATATTGAATATTGCCAGCGGTATCAGTCCTTTCCATCCAAGGTTCATCAACTGATCGTAGCGGAACCTGGGTAAGGTCCAGCGGACCCACATAAAAAGGAAGATCATGCCGAAAATCTTCAAAAAGAAAAATGCGGTTCCAAGCAGAGTAACGATATTGGGCGATAAACCCAGCTGATCAATGAAAGGCATATTGTACCCGCCAAAATATAGAGTCGAGATCACCGCTGACGAAATGAACATGTTAATATATTCAGCAAACAGGTAAAAGCCCAGTTTCATTGAACTATACTCCGTGTGATATCCGCCAACCAGTTCGGTTTCGCATTCGGGAAGATCGAATGGAGCGCGGTTTGTTTCAGCGAAAGCGCAGATTAAAAATAACAGGAAGCCAAGCGGCTGATAAAAAACATTCCAGTGCATGCCGTGCTGCTGCTGTACGATTTCATGAAGGCTTAGTGAACCGGTCGTTATAACAAGAGCAACTATCGATAAACCCATCGCCAGTTCGTAACTGATCATCTGTGAAGCAGCCCGTATGGATCCGTATAACGCATATTTGTTATTCGATGCCCAGCCTCCGATCATAATGCCGTAAACTCCGATTGAAACCATGGCAAAAACATAAAGAATCCCGATATTAAGATCCGCAATCTGCATCGAGAATTCGCGTCCGCCGAAGCTGAGGGTTGCTCCCCAAGGAATTACAACTCCTGTAAGCAAAGCGGTGGTCATGGCAATGGAAGGGCCAAGTATAAAAAGTATCCTGTTAGCCGAAAGCGGAATTATCTCTTCTTTCATGAACATTTTTACGCCATCGGCCAACGGCTGTAATAAACCGAAAGGTCCGGCCCTGTTCGGTCCGCGGCGATCCTGCATGAAAGCAGCCACTTTTCGTTCGCCATATGTTGAATACATTGCCACTAAAAGTGTGACAAGTAATATGATGAACAGAAAAATGGTTTTATAAATGTATAAAGTCCAATCCATGTCAAAAGTTACGTTCCGGTTTAAAATGTTGAATTTACAAAATTAGTAGAACAAATATAAGGAGCTCTGCTTTTATTAATTATGTGTTATCCGCCGCAGTTCCAGGTTTTGATAATTTTTCATAATGGTTTTGTGAAATCACTGAATGCCGTTCAATCTTTCTGGGACCTTCAATTATCCAGTCTGAAGGTTCTTTTTTATGAAAGCGACACTCGTTACAGATAAAATCTTCCAGTTCTCCATATTTGTCTTTTCGCCCGGTTACACGCAGAATTTCTTCGCCTTTCATCCATACAACCGTTTTGCCGGTGCATTTGGAGCATTCGCGGTGTGCGTTCATAGGCTTTGCAAACCAAACCCGGCTTTTGAACCGGAAAGTCCGGTCGGTCAATGCACCAACCGGGCAAACGTCAATCATGTTGCCCGAGAAATCATTATCTACGGCTTTTAAAATATAGGTGCTTATTTCCGAATGATCGGCACGGTTCAAAACGCCGTGTATACGTTTATCGGTGAGCTGGTCGGCAACTTTCACGCAGCGGTAGCAAAGTATGCACCGGTTCATGTTGAGTTTGATAAGGTCACCGATGTCAATGGGTTCAAAAGTTCTGCGCTCTTCAACGGTTTGAGTTTCTTCGAGCCCATGCTCGTACGAAAGGTCCTGGAGATGACATTCGCCCGCCTGGTCGCAAACAGGGCAGTCAAGAGGGTGGTTGAGCAGCAGGAATTCTGTAATCGCATGCCTTGCCTCCATTACTTCGGGCGATGTTGTGTTTTGAACTACCATACCATCCTGAACCGTTGTACGACATGAAGCTACCAGTTTGGGCATCGGGCGGTTGTCCTTTGACGAAGACTGGGCTACTTTTACCAGGCAGGTACGGCAATAGCCGCCACTTCCCTCGAGGGATGTATAATAGCACATAGCCGGCGGCACTACGCTCCCGCCTATTTTGCGGGCAGCATTCATGATGGTTGTGCCGGGTTCGACTTCAACCACAATATTATCGATGGTTACCTTTAAAAGGGGCATTTCTGGAGTTTTACGTGTTCTTCAAATTCTTCGCGGAAATGACGGATTGCACTCGCAACAGGCCATGCAGCTGCATCACCTAACGGGCAAATTGTATTTCCATCAATATGTTTTGCAATATTACCAAGCAGGTCAATGTCTTTCATGGTGCCGTGACCGGATTCAATCCGGGTAAGAATTTTTTCCATCCAGCCGGTTCCCTCGCGGCAGGGACTGCATTGCCCGCATGATTCGTGGTGGTAAAACCTTGAAAATGTAAGGAGATTTTTTACAATGCAGGTTGTTTCGTCCATCACGATAAATCCACCCGAACCAAGCATAGTTCCGGATTGAAAACCGCCATCAGAGAGTGATTCGTAACTCATCAGGCGTGGTTCCCCTTTGTCAGTTTTAAGGATAAGGCTGGCAGGCAAAATCGGTACCGATGATCCGCCGGCAACTACCGCTTTCAGTTTATGACCTTTCCTGATTCCGCCGCAATATTCATCGCTGTAGATAAATTCTTCAACTGGTAATCCGAGTTCAATTTCGTAAATTCCCGGTTTGTTGATATGTCCGCAAGCTGAAATCAGTTTTGTTCCTTTGCTGTTTCCAGTGCCGATGGCTGCATAGGCATCGCCACCGTTATTCATTATCCAGGGGAGGGCAGCAATGGTTTCAACGTTATTAACCACAGTCGGGCAATTGTACAACCCGACCAGGGCGGGAAATGGTGGTTTGATTCGTGGATTGCCCCGTTTGCCTTCGAGCGATTCGAGCAAAGCCGTTTCTTCGCCACAGATATATGCGCCTGCACCGGGATGGCAATACAGGTTGAGCGAGTAACCGCTTCCAAGGATATTTTCTCCCAGGAAACCGTTTTTATAAGCTTCGTCAATTGCTTTTTCCAGGATACGCAGCACATAAAACAACTCGCCACGCACATAAATGTATGAAGTATTCGCGCCCAGCGCATACGAACCAAGAATCATCCCTTCGATGAGCTGGTGCGGATTGAGCTGACCAATATGCCTGTCCTTAAATGTTCCGGGTTCGCTTTCATCGAAATTGCAGACCAGGTAGCGCGGGTTTTCACTTTTTTTATCAATAAAACCCCATTTCATTCCTGTAGGGAAGCCTGCACCGCCACGGCCACGCATGCCTGATTTGGTAACCTCGGTAGTAACCTGGTCGGGAGTAAAGTCTTTCAGCGTTTTTTCGACGGCGGAATATCCTCCCAATTGCCTGTAAACCCCGAAGCTGGCAAGGCCGGGTACATCAATATTTTTTAATATGATCTGCTTTGCCATTGTTAGAGGTAAGGATTTGTATGCGAGAATTTATTTTCAGCCTGCCATTTACTGAGAAGTTGATCCGCTTTCGTAACGGTGAGATTTTCATGATATTCGGTTCCAACCTGTATTACAGGTGCATTTCCACAGGCCGCAAGGCACTCGACGGTTTTGATGGTGAACTTTCCGTCGGCAGTAGTTTCGCCGGCTTTGATTCCGAGGCATTTTTCGAAATGAGCAAGTATTTCCTCAGCACCATTCAACCAGCAAGGCCCTGTCTGGCAGACTTCTATAACACAATTGCCCACAGGTTCGAGGTTGAACATGCTGTAAAAGGAAGCTACTTCATATACCTCTATGGGTAGGATATCGAGCAGAGAAGCCACATAGTCCATGGTTTCGGAACTGAGCCACCCTTTATTTTCTGCCTGGGCTATATGTAACACAGGCAGCAGGGCTGATTTCTGCCTGCCTTGCGGGTACCGTTTGATAATCCGGTTTACGAGACCTAGTGTTTCGCTGTTAAATTCAGTTTTGTAGAGCTTTTCCTGCATTTAAAATATTTCAAGTTTTTTGTTTCTGGTTAAAAATCCTACACCCCACATCAAATATCCCACATTTAACATTCCTATGCATCCAGTTCTCCTGCAATGACATTCATCGAACTCATGGTAAGAATAGCATCGGATAACATGGCACCTTTCACCATCTCAGGATAAGCCTGGTAATAGATAAAGCATGGACGACGGAAATGCAGCCTTGATGGGGTTCTTCCTCCATCGCTTACGAGGTAGAAACCCAGTTCGCCGTTTGCTGCTTCCACAGAATGGTAAACCTCACCTTCAGGAATGTCTGTTTCGCCCATTACAATTTTGAAGTGCCATATCAGCGCTTCCATGTTATTATATACTTTTTCCTTTGGTGGCAGCACAAAACGCGGGTCTTTGGCAAAATAGGTTTCCTTATCTGCCATCGCATCAAGCTTGACTAATGCCTGCTCAATGATATACATGCTCTGGCGCATTTCTTCCTGTCTTACCATGAACCGATCGTAAGTATCGCCATTCTGGCCGACAGGAACAATGAAGTCGAAGTCTTCGTAGGAACAGTAAGGATTCATAACCCGGACATCATAATCAACGCCGCAGGCACGAAGATTCGGGCCGGTAAATCCATAAGCAAGTGCTCGGTCAGCCGGGAAAGCCCCCACATTGATGGTACGATCCATAAAAATACGGTTCCTCACCAGTAAGTTCTCAAATTCCTTGAGTTTGGCAGGAAATGATTTCATAAAATGGTGGATCTTGTCCCAGGCTTTTTGACTGAAATTGCGCTCAAAGCCGCCAATCCGACCCATATTTGTAGTAAGTCTTGCCCCGCAGATTTCCTCGTATATTTCGTAAATAAATTCCCTGTCCTGGAAAATGTAAGTGAACCCTGTAAGCGCACCGCTGTCGACGCCAATTACGCTGTTGCAGATAATATGATCAGCAATACGGGCAAGCTCCATAATCACAATACGCAGGTAATCAACTCGTTTCGGTATTTCAATGCCCAGCAATTTCTCAACCGTCATATGCCATCCCATATTGTTGAGCGGCGACGAACAATAATTTAACCTGTCGGTAAGCGGGGTGATCTGGTAAAACGGCCTGCGTTCAGCGATTTTTTCGAATGCGCGGTGAATATATCCAATGGTTTGTTCGGTACTAACAATAAATTCCCCATCCATCAGCATTACGTTCTGGAATACTCCATGCGTAGCCGGGTGGGTAGGGCCAACATTCAGCGTGTTGTACTCCTTGGGCTCTGCCGTTTTAACTACGTCTCTTTCCCAGAAATCAGTATCCGGTTCTTTTGCCATATTAGATTTGTAGATTCTTTTTTAAACAATCTTATATATTCGTGATCCGTTAATCGTTATCCGTTATTTGTACCCAAAACCATTTGCCATTAACCATTAACATTTTTCCCCCTCACCGCCCAAACATACTATCATCCTTATCCTCCCGGGTCTGATCCTCAAGAGGGAAGTCTTTTCTCATCGGGAAATCAGTCATTTCGTCAACATTCAGAATACGTTTGAGATTAGGATGATCTCCGAACAATATTCCATAGAAATCATAGGTTTCGCGTTCCATCCAATTAGCAGCAGGCCAGATTGCTGTTGCCGTGGGTAGCTTGGGATCGTTAATATCAGTAGCTGTTTTAATCCGTATGCGATGGTTATTAACGAAACTATGCAGATGATACACCACGCCAAGTTGTTGTTTTTCCGGATAATGCATACCGCAAAGTGTGGTCAGAAAATTGTATTGCAGTTCGTTGTCATCGCGAAGAAAAAGGAGACAAGGTTGGATAACCTCTTTTTTTACACAAATACAAAGCATATCAGCCAGGAGTTCATGCGCTTCGATGGCGTCATTGAACTGGCTGGTAAGCTTTTTAACAACTAACTGGTCTCTGTCGGGGTTGATCTGGTACACGCAATTGTTTTTACTTGGATTTGGAATTGTTACTATAGAATGAATCTGGTAAACTTCTATGCTTCAATCTGATAATTCTTAAGCAATGTTATTCCATATTATATTGCTTCATTAAGTCTTCATACTCTTTCGAATGTCTTCTCCTCAGTGATTCATTACCAGCGAGTTCCTGTATTTTGATAATGCCGTCAATGATTTGTTCAGGTCGGGGAGGACAGCCAGGCACATAAACATCCACCGGGATTACCCGGTCGATACCTTGCAAAACGCTGTATGTATCAAAAATACCTCCACTAGCGGCACATGCGCCAACGGCAATAACCCATTTGGGCTCAGCCATTTGAATGTATATTTCACGCAAAACCGGTCCCATTTTCTTCGCCACTGTTCCCATAACCATCAACAGGTCACTCTGACGGGGTGAAAAGCTTAACCGTTCGGAACCAAAACGTGCAAGGTCGTAGTGCGAGGCCATGGTTGCCATAAATTCAATCCCACAACAGGAGGTTGCAAAAGGCAAAGGCCATAAGGAATTTTTACGCGCCAGCCCAACGGCTTTCTCAATAGAAGTAGCAAAAAATCCCTGTCCGGATACTCCTTCCGGGGGTTCAGCTACAGTCGGTGCTATCTTTTGGTTTATTTTTTCTGACATGATCTTGGTATTTACGGCCTGTATTAACGCTTATCCCATTTTAAAGCGCCTTTCAGAATAATATAAATAAAACCGGCAAGTACCAGCATCATAAATAAAAACATGTCAAGAAAGCCATCTTTACCCAAAGCCCTGAAGTTAACGGCCCAGGGATACATAAATATAACTTCAACGTCAAAAAGAACAAAAAGAATCGCGATCAGGAAATATTTTACTGAGAACGGGCTGCGGGCGTTACCCATTCCTTCGATGCCGCACTCAAAATTCTCGAGTTTAGCTTTTGATGAGCGTTTTGGCCCCAGTATATGTGTAAGTATCATCGTGGTTATTACAAACCCGAGTACAACTAATGACTGAATTAATATGGGGATATAATCTTTTGGCATGTTATTATAGTATTGTGAAACTATTAACGATTGAAATTCCGGTTTGTTTGTAAAAATAACAATATAATTTATATTAATAATCCTTTAAATTACAAATAACCGTATTCCACAGTTTTAGCAAAAATAGTTCATCCTGCAAAGTTCCAAATAGTATTCTGGTACAAATAAATGATTTGCCCTTAGACCATACCTTTAAAAATGGTAATAAACTCATTTTTATATAGGCTTATTATCAGTTAAAGTGGATCTATTTTCAATTATTACGATTAAATGACAAAAAAAAAGACCGCCCAAATTAATGGAGGTCTTCATATGAGTGAACTCACATAACAACAAGTAATCACCCCAAAACCACTGTAATCTGTATATTTTTAAACTATATAAATGTCTGATAACAAATGCATTTTGCTTATGTGCTTTTAAAATTGAAAATGCCGGTGAAAATGTTTTTATTTTTCCTGCTTTGATAGGGTTGAGCAATTTTAATGTTATTTTAATGCTTTGAGGGCCTGATTTGCAACATCGTTCTCAGGTTCAAGATCGAGAACTTTTTGCCAGTAAGTCAGGGAGCTGGTTCTTGCCTTTTCCTCAGCAACATCATCTTTGGCCTTTTTAGCTGTTTCATATTGCAGGTAGGTGTAATAGCCCATATATCTGTATCCTTCTACCAGATCGCTCTTATATTTCTCCTTATCTGTTTTTTGCTCGAGAATAGAAAGCGTTTTTTCATAATCTGCTTTGGCGAGTCCCTGGACAGTCTCCGGGTCGAATGCTGCAGCTACCCGTGCATGCCACAGGTATCCGAGGAACGAATTTGGTGATAATTCGATTACTTTACTGAAGGCTGTATCGGCTCGATGCAGGTATAGCCGGCGGCTTAAAGAATCGGTATTGGTTGCTTCATTATTCGCCAGCATAAGTAAATCTTTGCCGATGCTGAAATAAATAGCAGCGGCAACATTCCCATTCTTTGCAGCGATGTATTTCGAATAGAATTCAACAGCCTGAAGATATTTCTTTTGTTCTTCATACGACTTTGAAATTTCTTCAAACAAACCGGTTTTCGATGAATCCATTTCCACCGCTTTCGAAATATATATTATTGATAATGAATCATTTCCGTTCCTTAAATATAATTTTCCCGCATATTCATAATCAGAAGGAATGATTTTGTTAGTATCAGCCGCAGCCCGCAGATCGAAAAATTTTTTCATTGCATCCAGGCCTTCGGAATATTTACCCATTTCGTAAGAAGTGTATCCTTTAAGCCGGAGCATTACAGCATTTGCAGGATCTTTATCCAGGACCCGGGTTATAAGTTTGTTTGCCTGGACATATTCTTTATTAAAGTATAAAATCGTAATATACCTTGACAGGTCTTTATCGCTGTACTCGGATAAAGCCATATATCGCCCATACAGATTATCGGCTTTTTCGTATTTGCCAAGTGTATAAGCCAACTCACCATATATTTTCAGTGCCGGAATATAGTTTGAATCTTTGGCAATCACCTTTTCAAGGTTTTCTTCAGCTTCTGCGTAATTTCGTCCGGATACAAGTAGTTCTGCTTCTTTTGTCCGCGCTTCAAGATTTTCGGGGTCTTTATATAATGCCTGCTCGTACCTGCCTGAAGCCAATCCGATAAATTTAGGCTGATTCTTAAACCGCTCTCCTAACATTTGGTATATATCACCTGCCATTAAATATGGTTTGGGATTCTTTGGCTCTATTTCCGAAGCAAGGTTCAGCGGGTTTATCCATCCTTCGGAATCGCCGGCCTGGTATCGTACCAGCGCAATTTCGACCAGTGAACTGACATCTTTGGCTGAGCCTGCAATTCTTTGAGCTTTATCAAGTGTACTAAGTGCCTGGCGACTATTACCAGAGGCCGCTTCGGTAATTGCCTGTGCTACCAGTGCCAGGGAACTTTTTGGATCAGAAGCTGCGATTTTCGCAAAGCATATCTTAGCAGAGTCTGTGTTTCCCTGAATGAAAAAAA
>Ga0208789_1000730_pt1 | contig 25647 bp, 17 predicted proteins | sample Methanotroph_Enr_FD_187368 | JGI IMG/M metagenome (GOLD analysis project Ga0208789, IMG submission 187368) | Enriched soil microbial communities from Old Woman Creek wetland in Ohio, USA - Methanotroph_Enrichment_5 (SPAdes) (version 2) | ecosystem: Environmental > Terrestrial > Soil > Wetlands...
ACCCCTGGATAAAGTTCTTAAGATTCGGGCCCCGGGTAGGCCTCACGGTATCGGCTTTTACATTTTGCTGCAGCAGAATATCCTGTGAAAATGCCCCGATTGAAAGCGAGAAAAAGATGATGGCTAAAATATACTTCATTTAAAGATCTTTATAATTTTACGGAAATACTGTACCCTGCAAAATGTACATTGAGGGTTTCCCCATGCTGAAAATCGCTTTTTAGCAGGGTAAGAACTTTTTGTTGTTCCACATCCAGAACGTAATAACTGTCGAGTACTCCCGATTTATTCATGATGTTGTAATAAAGGTATTCCTTATTCACGGCTTGGTCATTATTGTTCCTTTTGGGGGAATTATTCTCCAGGAATTCAGCTTTTGAACGATCATCAACAAACATTTTATTGACAAAGACAGTGATACTGTCACTGCTTTCAACAATCCGGAATGTTGGTTTTGAGGGGGGTTGTTCCTTGTAAAGAAAATGGCCGGCCTGCGGGATACCAAAACCGTGAGCATAATCGAAATACGGATAAAGGCTTCCTGATTTCTCGATCTCATTAAAAAGCTGCATATTGGTAAGTTTACGGTCGGATTGCCATGCACATGCCGCAAATCCGGCTACCAGCGGCGATGCAAACGAAGTTCCCTGAGTTGATTTAAGCCCTGATGGAGTCGCGGCAATTACATGCCCGTATGCCGAAACATTGGGTTTCATTCGTTTATCGGAAGTCGGTCCAAAGGAACTAAACCCGGTATGGTAACCGGTAGCAGGATTGATGCCACCAACCGAAAGTGCACTATCTGCATCTGCCGGTGCATCGATGTAATGCCATTTGCCATTGCCATCGTTACCCGCAGCACATACTACCAGCATGCCCTTACGTGCTGCTATATTGGCGGCACGCGTAACAAAAGTTGTTCTGCCATCCATCTGCCAGTTGAAATAACGCTCCGTAGTATATCCAAGGGAACTGTTAATAATATCAGCGCCATTTTTATCTGCCCATTCAGCAGCAGCGAGCCAATAGAGTTCCTCAGAATATTTTTCAGAGCTTTTCTCGGTTTTAGCTAACAAAAACTCGGCTCCTGTGGCCAGGCCGATCTGTTTGTTGCCGATTTTACCTGCAATGCACGACCATACTTCGGTTCCATGACCGTTTCCATAATATACGTTTTCGCTGATTTTCCGGGTAGTGAAATCGCGGGTGGCAATCAGCCTTTTTTCATCCCGGATATGATCAAAAGCCGGAACTTTATCCGCATGATCAAATCCCACATCCAGAATAGCTATCCTGAGACCTTTACCGTTTAAACCAGCTTTTCGCCATTCATCAAACCCTAATGATTTTATCTGTCCTTCAAGCACTTCTGATTGGTTTGGATTCAATAAAGTATCATAATCATCAAAGCTGGCAACCTGCATCACGGAAGGCTCTATCCATTCTACATCCAATACAAACGGTAGCTGCTTTATGCTGCTTATCTGTAAATCATCGGCTTCGACAGCCATTGCGTTGAACCAGCGGCTAGTCATCAGCACGTCGTTAACCAACAAGGTTACCTTGCTCACATACCTGTCGCTCACCGGCCAGTCTGTTGGGTCATCAATAGGCAACCCGGTGCGGATTCGCCGTTCGATAGCTTTTGAATCAAAATACGTATACGGATTAAAATCGAGGTGCTGCTTATCTTTAAAATAAACCATCCAGTGTTGCTGGGCTTCGGTAACCAACGGCAGCAAGAAGAGAATACCTGTAATGATTAAAAAGAATCTGTTTTTACGCATAAATGAGGTTTGGAATTTAAACCATAGTATTAGTTAAATGACTTAATCACGAATTTGTTCATTTCAGGAGGTAAAGTTATACAACTGTCAGTTAAATGATTTCCAATGTGTCTTTCAGGATAATTTTCCATTGAACTGATTTCACATCAAACCAGCTCCTCAATCCTGAAATCCCTCAGCACCAACAACGCGTCAGAGATATTGTTAACTTTCTGAAAAGTAATGGTCAGTTTCCCGGATCCTTCTTTCATGCGGCAAGTGGAAGCATGTGTTTGAACATACTTTAACACAGCGGTAAATACTTCGCTTTGATAATACGGCGAAGCCTCGTTGCTGAGAAAATGCCCGGTCATCACCTGGTTTTTCAAAATGAGTTTTTCGATGCCAATGGATTTTGCCAGCCTGCGAAGCCTGATAGCGTTAAGTAATTCCTGGGTTTCGGCGGGAACCGGTCCGAAGCGGTCGATCAGTTGTTCCTGGAATGCCAGGAGCGCTTCTTCCGTTTCGAGATTATCAAGTTCCTTATAAAGGCTCAATCTTTCAGTAATGTTGCTTATGTAATGGTCAGGTATCAGGATTTCGAGGTCAGTTTCTATCTGGCATTCACGGACAAACTCAGCATCCATTTCCTCTTTATACAATTCGGAATATTCGGCCAGTTTCAGTTCATGCATGGCTTCGTCGAGTATTTTCTGGTACATTTCGAAACCAATTTCCGTAATAAAACCGCTTTGTTCCGCTCCCAGGATATTCCCGGCGCCACGGATATCAAGATCACGCATGGCAATATTAAATCCACTTCCGATATCTGCAAATTCCTCGATGGCACGAAGCCGTTTGCGAGCCTCATCACTCAAAACGGAAAGCGGCGGAGCCAGTAAATAACAGAAGGCTTTCCGGTTCGAGCGGCCAACGCGCCCGCGAAGCTGGTGCAGATCGCTTAGCCCGTAATGGTGCGCATCATTGATCAGGATGGTGTTGGCATTTGGGATATCCAGGCCAGATTCAACAATGGTAGTACTCACCAGCACATCGAATTCGCCTTCGACAAAGCCGAGCATGACTTTCTCCAGTTTATGCCCGTCCATTTGCCCATGACCTACGCCGATTCGGGCATCGGGTACCAGCCGCTTGATAACAGCAGCAATATCCATCAGGTTCTGTATCCTGTTGTTTACAAAAAAGACCTGGCCTCCACGGGCTAATTCGTAACTGATAGCATCGCGTACGATTTCTTCGTGGAAAACATGCACTTCGGTTTGCACCGGGTAGCGGTTTGGAGGCGCTGTATTGATTATACTCAGGTCGCGGGCACCCATCATCGAAAACTGCAGCGTTCGCGGGATAGGCGTCGCTGTAAGTATCAGGGTATCCACATTTACACGCAGCTTCTTTAGTTTTTCCTTGGCTGCCACCCCGAATTTCTGTTCTTCGTCTATGATCATCAATCCAAGGTCCTTAAATTTTACATCGGCGCTCAATAACCGGTGTGTTCCTATCAAAATATCAGTTTTCCCGTCTTCCAGTTCCTTGAGGGTTACGTTCTGCTGTTGCGTACTTTTAAACCGGTTTATATAATCAACGCGGCAAGGAAGGTTCTTCAGCCTTTCGGAAAAAGTCTTAAAGTGCTGAACTGCCAATACCGTTGTGGGAACAAGAATAGCAACCTGTTTGCTGTCGGCCACCGCTTTAAAGGCAGCCCTGATAGCTATTTCGGTTTTACCAAAGCCAACATCTCCGCATATAAGGCGGTCCATGGGGTGATCAGCTTCCATATCGCGTTTCACATCGAGTGTGGATTTTACCTGGTCGGGAGTATCCTCGTAAATAAAGGAAGCTTCGAGTTCGTGCTGCAGGTAAGTGTCGGGGGTAAACGCGAAGCCTTTTGCCGCGCGGCGTTCGGCATACAGTTTTATCAGGTCGCGGGCAATGTCTTTTACGCGGGCTTTGGTTTTGGCTTTAAGTTTATTCCAGGCATTCGATCCAAGCCGGTCCATGGATGGGACATGACCTTCCTTACCCGAATATTTCGAAATCCGGTGAAGTGCGTGAATGCTGATGTATAGCAGGTCATCATTCTGATAAATGATGCGGATGGCTTCCTGCCATTTGCCGTTATTATTTATTTTCTCCAGACCATCGAAACGACCGACACCATGATCAATATGCGTTACATAATCACCTGGTTTCAGGTCGTACATTTCTTTCAGCGTAAGCGCCTGCTTGCCGCTGAAACTTTCTTTCAGCCTGAATTTATGATACCGGTCGAATAACTGGTGATCAGTATAACAGGCAATTCCAAGATCTTTGCTAACAAATCCTTCGTGTAACGATAGATTTATACAAACGAAATCGAGCGGTTCATCTGCCGGGTGGCTTTTCTCAAGATCATCGAGGATGGTGTAAATCCGCTCAACCTGTTTCGGGCTGTCGGCCAGCAGGACATTCCGTATGCCTGATGCCGTATTCTTTTGAAGTTCAGCCAGGAACAGATCGAAATTTTTATTAAAGGAAGGCTGAGGCGAAACCGGGAAATCGATTTCCAATGTATGTTCAAAAAAGGTATGTTTTCCAAACTCAACAATGCTGAAGCCTGTGAGCTGTCGCAGGAAAGTTTCCCTGTCGGAAAACAATTCGCCGGGTTCAAGGTGTTGAATGGTACCAGGCAAGGCATCAAAAGCAACCCGGGCTTTTTCGAATTCGGTTTCAATACGATCGGCGGCAAAACCGGCATCATGAAGCCACAGGATGGTGCCCGAAGGCAAAAACTCCAGAAAAGTCTCACGTGTTTCGATTAATGCCCGGTCCTGAACATTAGGAACAATAGTAATATGATCAAGCTTATCGACCGATCGCTGGGTAACCGGGTCGAATGTACGTAACGATTCCACTTCATCGCCGGCAAATTCGATACGATACGGATTGTCATTTGTATAGGAAAAAACATCGATAATGCCTCCACGTAAAGCAAACTGGCCTGGTTCAACCACATAATCGGTGCGCAGAAAGCCATATTCGTCGAGCAGGTCATATATAAAATCGAGATCGACAGTTTCACCACGCTTTAGTTTCAGGGTAGATTTCTCGAGATATTTGCGGTTTACCACTTTTTCAGTTAGCGCTTCCGGATAGGTAACAACGATGGTTTCTTTTCCCCGTGTGCTGATGCGTTTGAGTACTTCGGTACGCATAAGCACATTGGAATTGTCGGTTTTTTCGGGTTCATACGGACGCTTATAGGAAGTGGGATAAAACAAAACATGACGCCGGTGAAAGTTTTCGTCGGTATCACCCAGCAGGTTTTCGAGGTCATTGCAAAAATAAACTGCACTCTCCTTATCACTGAGTACAACAAGATGAATAGCCGGTACAGCCTGGTGAACCGCTGCAGCAGCTGCTGATGCTGATGAGCCGACCAGCCCTTTCAGCATGATCCGTTGTTTTTCACCGCTTTTCAGCAAATCAACAGCCTGCTTTATCCTGGCATCACCGGCAAAAGATGCAACCAGTTGCGAAGCAGAAAACACCTCGCTGACAGGTTCAGCTATCGGGACTATTGCCAGGTTATTGTTTGTGCTCATTTATTTTATAAATGCTTAAAGCCGGCAACAGGAATTACCGGCAATTTTAATTTTTTGCAAAGGTAGTAAAGAAGTTCATTACTTTCTTTTTCAGGTAAATGTTCAACTTCAAAGTGTGCCTTGTCTTTTGAAATATTTGCAAAATTCTATTGTTATTCAATACACATTACCTTATCTTTACAGTTCCCGATAAAAACAATTATATAACCCGATAACTTATTCATTTAAAACAATATACTATGGAAAAGAGCATTAAAGGAACCCGCACAGAAAAAAACTTACTGAAATCTTTTGCCGGTGAATCACAGGCTATGAACCGTTACCTGTTTTTTGCGAAACAGGCAAAAGCGGAAGGTCTTGAGCAGATTGCTGCCATATTTGAAAAAACAGCATGGCAGGAACAACAGCATGCCAAACGCTATTTTAAATTTCTTGAAGGTGGCGAAGTGGAAATAACAGCTGCTTATCCTGCCGGCATTATAGGCACCACGGCCGAAAATCTGAAAGCTGCAGCTGCGGGTGAAAACGAAGAATGGACCATTTTATACTCCGGGGCTTCAGAAATTGCCAGAGAAGAAGGTTTCCCGCAGATTGCAACAGCTTTTAAAATGATTGCCAAAGTAGAAGCAGAACACGAAAAACGCTACCTCCGCCTTTTGAAACGTCTCGAAAGCAATGAAGCATTTAAGCGTGAAGAAACTACGAAATGGGAATGCCGCAATTGCGGCTACATTCACGAGGGAAAGAATCCTCCCGAAAATTGCCCGGCTTGCCAGCATCCGAAAGCGTTTTTTGAAGAAAAACAGGAGAATTACTAAGCCACCGTTACCAATAAACCTAAAAGATACAGAGCCGCAGGAAATTACGGCTCTGTTTTTTTGATCGTAATTTTGTTATTGTGTTTACTGAACAACAATCTTCCTGTAAGAAACCTTCGTTCCGTTATAGATTTTTATTAAGTAAATCCCTTTGGCATAGCCTGTTAAATCTATTTCTTTCGAAGCCCGTTGTTTGAAATTATAGTCAGAATAAATCCGATTTCCGGATAAATTGTAAATTTCGAATGCGTTTATTGTGCTGCCAATTATGGTAAACTTTCCTTTTGATGGATTAGGATAAACAGCAAGATTATCCGGCCTCAAACCTGGTATACCGGTAACCACCGTATGATAATACATGTAAGTACTATCACCGAGAAAAACGGTAGAACCATCCATATCCCAGAGTTTAGTGACAGTAAATCTAACAAAATCATTTGCATCGAATCCAAATTTGAACTGCATGGAATTCAGCCAGATACTTCCCTCCCCGTCCCACATCTGGGTTAAAACACTTGTCGGATAATTATTGGAATTGTACGTATATGTCGACTTTTCAGAATTTACCCATTGGCTGCCGTCCCATTCCTGTATCAATTCGTTTAAAGGTTTGTTGTTAGCATTGTAGGTATAAACCATCTTGGATGTATTAATCCATTGACTGCCGTCCCATTCCTGCTTCAATTCGTTTAAGAGATTGTTATTAGCATCGTAGCTATAGACCGTCTTGGATTTATCCACCCATGCAATGCCGTTCCAGCTTTTGCCTAGTTCACTTATGAGATTATTGTTGGCATCATAAGAATAAGCAATTTGCATCATATTCCACCAACCCGTCATCATCCACATCTGAGACAAGGAAGTTATCATATTGTTTTTGGCATCGTATGTATAAGATTGCTTATTTTGAATATCCCATCCGCTTCCATTCCATCCACTCTGGTCTAGCATACTCAGAAGATTGTTGTTTGCGTCGTATTCCTGTATAGTTTGTGTTGCATTCACCCAGTCGGTGACATCCCAGGTTTTGTCTAATTCACTTAACTTATTATTATGGGCATCGTATGTACTGATGCTCATATAATAATTAACCCAGGTATTGTTGCTCCATTTTTTAGCTGCTTCACTCGTCTGATTATGATTTGCATCATAAGTATACGTGTAATGTATGGAATCTACCCATACATTGCCATTCCGGGTTTGCTCAGTAGCATTGAGCATATTGTTACCGGCATCATAAACCATATTGATCATTCTGTTATCAAGCTTCCATCCATTGCTGATAGTGTCCCACCTCCATGAATAGAGACTATCTATGACCTGGATAGATGTGAGATCAGAAGTCAGATCATGATTGACAACTTTTCCGGCTTCCGTTCCGGGAAACAATTCTGGTGATTTCAATCCTGCAGCTTCTATCATGCTCTGAACATTTTTCAATGTATTGGATGCTGCTGGCAGCAATTGATGTGTTGGCTGTTTGCTTTGAGCAAAAACATTAAGTGAAAATGCCAGGATTGCAAAAAAGAGTAGAATTTTTTTCATAATGTCTGGTCTTAAAATTTGCCTTACTCATATGGCTTTTCAGTATCGCCCCGTTTTTTTATGTAGTTTCTGGTCTCTACAATATAATAAACAATTATCTGGTACTAAAGGTAATACGCTTTTTACCGAATTGCAATTTTTAATTCCGATAAAACTATCCAGATACTTACTTTATGCAACAAGGTTTTTCTTAGCCGCTTCAGCTTCTGCATTTGTATAACCACAGGATTTCATGTATTTATCAGGGCCCTGGACATTAAGTGTTCCGGTTGTGATTTTAAATGTGCCGGGCTTATCCTTTAGGGGTTTGTTATCCCGGGCATTGGAAATACTACAATGTAGAATAAGGGCAATACATGCGATGAATCCGGAAACGCGATTTTTCATAGCATTGACCTTCTGTTGTCAAAAGAAAATAAGTCATGTATTTGCAGCTGCCAAGCAGTATAAATCTCAACCTAACAATCTGAATCAATCAGGAGTTGTTCAGGGCCGGTATTCTTTATGTGATTCGTAATGCTGTCACTGTATCACAATTTTTTCAGTTCGCATTTTATGTTCTGCACAATATCTCACAAAATAAATTCCTTTAGGCCGGTCAGATAAATCAATTACAGATTTCTGGTTTTTAATATCAGAATGATATACTTTAGTACCAAGCATGTTGTAAATTTCAACGGTTCCCTTTTCTCTGGAAAGGGTTAATGTAAATTGACCGTTACTGGGATTCGGAAAAACAGAAACGGAGACTTGTTCTGCAATTTCATTTATTGATAACACCGGGCACAATCCACCAACTTGCGCAGGAACTTTGCTATTGGTGTTGGTTCCAATTCCAAGCTCACCATTTAGATTGCTTCCCCAGGCCCAGGCAGTGCCATCATTTTTACGGGCTAAGGAATGTTGTTCTCCTGCTGCAATAGCACTTATGTCTGTAAGAAAACTTACCTGCACCGGAAGATTGCTGCTAATGCCTGTTCCATCTCCTAACTGACCGCTGCCATTGCTTCCCCATGCCCAAACCGTTCCATCATTTTTTAAGGCAAGAGAATGAGATCTTCCGCCTGTAATATTTTTGATGCCAGCTATGGAAGTTATTGCAACCGGAACATTGCTGTTGGTATAGTTTCCATTTCCAAGTTGACCGCTGCTATTAAATCCCCAGGTTAACACCGTACCATCATTTTTCAATGCTAAGGCATGGAAATATCCACATGATATAGCGCTAATGCCTGAAAGAGTGGTTATAGGAATTGGAAAATTGCTCTTTGTGATAGTTCCATTTCCAAGTTCACCATCTTTATTGTACCCCCAGGCCCAAACCGTGCCATCTTTTTTCAGGGCAAGGGAGAAATTTGTACCTGCTGCAATGGCGATGATGCCTGTGAGCGATGTTATTGGAACAGGTACATTACTATTGTCGTATGTCCCGTTTCCAAGCGCCCCCTCACCATTAAATCCCCATGCCCACACTGTACTATCATTTCTCAGGGCAATGGAATGGTATCGTCCGCCGGCAATGGCGGTGATGTCCGTAAGCGAACTTACAAGAACAGGGACTATACTACTGGTGTTTGATCCATTTCCAAGTGCCCCATTTCCATTATCTCCCCAAGCCCAAATTATACCATTATTTTTCAGGGCAAGGGAATGCCGGTCCCCGCAAGCAACATCAGTGATTCCAGTGAGAGAATTCACTGTAACGGGAACATTGCTATCGGTTTTGGTACCATTTCCAATTTGACCATTGGCATTGTATCCCCAGGCCCATGCTGTGTTAATATCGCAAACAGCGAGTGTAAAAGCTCTTCCCCCTGCAATGGGTTGTGCATTTGTGATGTTGCTCAAGCCGAAAATAGCGAGCAAAGTGATCGTGTAAATTGCTTTTTTCATTTTGATTATTTTTAAAGAAAATAATATTTAAATTCTCCTGTGTACCCGATTTTAAAGTGTCACCTGGTTTTTATAGCTTTTTATAAACTCCCCTTTTAATTTGCTAATTTCAGATAACAAAAGATTGAAAGACCACAAAAAGCCAGAAGAGACACCCTAAATTTGATATACAGAACCACATTTTGAACAGGATTGGATTAAAATGGCATGTTTGATCTGGTTTCAAAGTAATTTCAAATACTGATTTGGTCACTGCTTGAATTATTCTAAAGCTGACAATTTATTTGCCTTTTTAAAAATTCTACTCCCAAAAGAACATTTGGAGAATCTAAAACCTGTATATGAGCATTTCCCGGCAACAGATTGTTTAATATTCCTCCTGACGAATCCGTTAAATTTTATTCATTTTGTTGTGAGTATCCTGTTAAAATTTCATACTACGCTTATAAAGAAAGCTATTGACAGCCTTGAAACATTACAATTATTGGTTTTTACTATTCACCTCCTTTACCCAATGCGGTTGTTGACACCTTGTACGATTCAGTATTTAATCCTCCGAAAGCTGTCAAAGTAAATTCAGACTCAGCACCGTTATATCCTTTGTTTCTTACCGGCAAATCACCACTCACCGAACCCCTGAAACCGCCATCAACACTGCCGTCATCACCAACCGTTACCTGTCCTCCAAATTTTGCACTTGCTCCAACAGCGCCAAGTCCTGCTTCAACCCCGGCTCCGAGAAAAACGGTTGTTGATTTCTGCTTGCCAAAATTTCGTCTGACTGAGGCTGAAACACCTTCAGTACAACCAATTTCCCAGTATTCACAGGTTAGACTGGCTTCACAAAAAAAGAGGTGTAAAATATGTTTGGAACCTTCCGGGCATTCATTTTCCTTAGGGTCTTTTTTATTTACCTCATCTGGCTTTTCAGGATAAGGGTTAGCATAAATTGAACAATCTTCACCGCAATCATTATGAGCAAGCCCCTGAAAAGGCTGAGGATAAGACCCATAACAATTACCTACAATACCCAAGGCCACACGTTTAATTTCATAGGCATAAATCTTACTCCAGTAAGGACTATTTATTTTAGCCAGCCAGGGATTCGAAAAGGCATACAAATCATCAAGAAGTTTTGTCTGTTTACCAACTAAAGCTGTGAATTCGCTGCGGTAATCTTTGTACGCCTGTCTCAGTATTTCATTGAATTTATTAGCATTGGGGCATTCTTTAGAACAATATTTACGGTGGCATTCATTTAAACAATACTCGTCGCTGCATCCTTCAACGCAACCAGCATATTCTTTTGCATAATCTCCATAGTTTTTAATATATAACTCCTTAGCGTCGTTTACTCTTTGTGAGATTTCGTCAATCGATTTTTGATATTTTTTATTTGCTTGTTTCGAATAGTTTGCAAACATCTCGGTTATGCAGTCAAGGGCAAAGCGTTCATTTGGATAATCGCGTAATACGGCACCAGGAGGTATTGATGGAATTTGGCTATGTACTTCCAGAAATTGGTTTGAAAACGACATCAGGAAACTGTGAAAACTTTTATAACTCATCACTGCACTTGAATAACCGCCGCCTTCAAGCCAATCTTCGACGTTATTACAATTAGGAAAAGTCGGCATTTTCACCCTGGTATCTTCCGGAACAAGTGATGCCAGGGCTTCACCTGGATCCAATTGTTTTTTAGTTTCATCCCAAAATTTTTCTTTCGATGTTGAATTATTATTTCCGCCTGATTTTTCGCTTTGCTGTTGCAGATATGAATAGTTATTCGACGCCTGGCTGTATGAAGCTCCCATACCTTTAACACCAGCAAACAATTCAAGTATTGCATCCTGCAATCGGTTTTGTTTTATATACAGATCGCAAAGTGCTGAATGAGCCTGTCCAAAATCAGGATTTATCTTAATGGCTTGTTTGTAACAAGATTCCGCTTTTACATAATCACCTAGCTCGAAGTAACTATTTCCAAGTTGGGTAAGGATAACCGGACTTGATGGGAATAGCTTATCGGCATAGAGTAGTACCGGCACCGATATCTTTGTTGAATCAATGATCCGAAGGTAAGCACCAAAATTATTAATACAAAGCGTATCAGCTGGAAATGCTTTAACGGAGGCAGCCAGATAAACACAAGCAATTAAATGATCGTTACCAAATGCAATTAAAGCTGCACCTGTACTTGTTAACTTTCTGACAGCGGTGAAGCTGAATTTTTCCTTTTCTGCAATTTTATAATCCTGGTCAAATTTATTTTTTGAAACTGCATCCAACACTTTATATGAACGTTTGAAAAAACGGTCTGCTATGGCAACAATATATGTTTGAGTGATAGCTGATTTCACCTCAAAAGGTGTGTTTGTCGTATCTTGCCTCTGACTATCAGAATCTTGAAATGAGAAAGCGGGTTTACCTCCATTAAGTTGTAAAGCCAGCTTCTTGATTTCTTCATTGGCTTTTTTAGCCGCAGCAGGGTCGCTCCAGTTGGTTGTCTGGCGGATTTTGGCCATCTTCTGTCTGATAGGATCGGATGAAGGGATATTCTGTGCCGAAAGAGCCAGTGAAACAAAGAGGATCAGGAATGGAATCAGAAAACGCCTCATATTACCTTCTGCTAAGCAAACTTTAAATTATCAAATAAATCAGCTGTGAATATGGATTCTAATCCGGAAAATAGAGATTGAATTTATATGCATCTTTCAGCGCTTTGAGATATTCTTTGACAGCCTGCATGGCCCCGATTTCGGCACTTTCAGGTGGAGTTATAATGCCGTATTGCGTTTTGATAACTTCAGCCGTTATCTCTCCCAACTGCCGGTAATCGGGTATCCGTGCCTTTACAAGTGAAAAATGCTGCCGGATAGCTGCCCTGTATCTGGGTGTAAATTTGTTGCAGTATTTTATCTGCTCATCTTTTATAAGGACTGCGAGTGAATCCATCTGCTTTCCCTGGCCGTAATCAATGCCGGTCATTGACATTAATTGGTTATGCCAGGTTCCAATCTTTCCGAGCATTTCCTGGCCCGACGGATCAGTTTCTATGGAAGCATACAGATTCGCGATTTCCCGGCTGCTTGCCGTTATTTTATCTGTTGCAGCCTGCTGCGCGGCCATAAGCTGTTGTATGTTTTTTGCACTGTTGTTAACCGTTTGTTGTTTTGGATTCGCCTGGGCATTGGCCATCATTTCAGTTGCATACGCTTCAGTATAGGCTTTTTTACCGGCTTCATCCATCTTGGAAATATTTTTTACTTCATCCATCGACATATTGGCTTGCTGCTGTAAAACCTTATCCGCCATAGCCTGTTTATCGGCTTCCGACATTTTACCGCTTTTCATCTTGTCCATCTGCTCCTGCGAAAGACCATATTGTTGCGACATCTGCTTCAAAGCTGTTTCTTTAGCACGTTCCTCATTGGTAGTGCCGCCTGCCTCAATTTTTTCATTCAGCATACTAATTTCATTTTCAACCTCATCAACCAGGCTGGCAACATTTTGGGTAAAACTTTCCGTAGCTGCCCTGGTTATTCCACATGAATCCTTTGGTAAAGGCGGTGCTTTTTTCAGAAAAGCTTCAGGTGTAGTTTGAGCATTCACCAGGAACCCAACGGAAATCAGGACGAATGCCGTTAAAATTGTTTTCATTTTCTGATTATTTTAATAGATAAAAATCAAAGTGCCTGCTGTATTGAATATTTAGGAAAACATGCAACCCTTTGGGGAAGAGTACAATAGGAATTGATGTATCAGAGAAAGCAAAGAAGAATTTGTTAAATTTGAGCCTGCATTTTATAAAAAAAGCGTTACATCTTAATAAACTCCACCCTTCGGTTCATTGCCTTATTGGCTGGAGTATCGTTAGTAGCAACCGGCTTGCTTTCGCCCATACCATCGGTTACCAGGCGGTCACCATTAACATTGAATGATTTAACCAATTCAGCTTTTACCGAAGCAGCACGTCGTTTTGAAAGATCAAGGTTGGCGGCATCGGCACCATCAGCATCGGTATGCCCGACTATTTTTACTTTCACATCCGGAACTTCATTCAGAACTGCAGCTATGTCTTTTAAAGTCCCGTTTGATTCCGGCTTTACCACATCTTTGTTTACATCGAAATAGATTCCGTAGGTAACCAGTTTGCCTTCGGTAAGCAACTTGTTCCGGGTGTCGGGTGCAGCGTTTGTAATCTTAATATTGGAAATATAGGATCCGCATGATGCTCCCCGGTAAAGTTTAAAACACATACGGGTGAATTTACTGCCGTCATAAATATTAGTAGGCACATCCAACACTTTCCCACCCTGATGATATATCCTAAGCCTACGGTTTTGAACCCATACAATTACATGGTTTACTTTTTCTTCCTGCACAAGATTAACTTTTGACGAACCTGTAAGTTTCTCCGTAGTTCCTTTTTTATATCCCTTTGTCTCCCACAGAGTTTTTGCAATTGTTACATGTATACCGCAATTACCAGGGTCACCGTTTTTGTCCATTTCGCTATGACTGCTTTCGCCAAACAACACTAAATCAGCGGCATACCTGGCTCCTCCTTTTTTCGGAACAATATCAAATTCAACAATAAAATTCTTAGGAAAATCAATATCATTCATAAACCAGTAATTCCCCTCTGTACTATTCAAATTAAACCAATGGCCTGGAGCTAAATTTAATGTGTTTACTTCACCGGCAACATCAGTAGTCCAAAGTGCAGGAAAATCACCAACAGCATCCTGGCTGAAGTCTTCGAATAACAGCACTTTATCACCTGGCACAAAATCATAACTTGAGTATGATTGGAGCGATTGCTGGCTTTGTTTCTCGCTTGTTGCCTGTGTTTTGTCAGGCTGTTCCTTCCCTGTTTTTGTGTCAGTCGCAGATTTATCGTCCTTTTTATTATCCCCCTTAATTCCTTTTTCTACTCCGTCAAGACCTTTGTCTATGCCCCGGTCAATTTTATTGTTAACCCGGTTTACTACTTTGTGTTCAACTCTTTTCGGCACATTAATAATCTGTGCAGATGCACTTATTACCATTCCGAAGGAAAAAACTGTTAAAAATACTCCAACCAGCGCTTTCATGATTTTAAAGATTATTGAGTTAGTAATTGGTTTATATGATTTGCAGGATAACAAAACTAATTCATGTAACTCCTTCAGGCATCCCTGTTTTAAGGGATTTTTAGTTCAAAGCCGGGCTTATATCTTAATAATGTAAATATAGTAAACTATTTGTCGGAATGATCAAAATTTTTGACAAAAAAAATAGCCCGATTTTAAAATCCTCTGGATATTAGTGTTTTCATATGATTTTTAAAGGTTCAAGACATTAAAAAACGGCAACCCTGTTTTGGATTGCCGTACTATTGTAGAATATTGATTTTAGTGTATATGGAAAATGGATTCAGAGGCTAACTGCTCTGGCTTTCCATTACAGTAAAAAACTACAATTTGATAAACTCAACCCTGCGGTTCATTGCTTTATTAGAGGGCGTATCGTTAGGTGCAACGGGCTTGGCTTCGCCTAATCCATCCGATTCGAGGCGTGAGGCATCAATGCCAAAGTTCGTTACAAGTTCTTCCTTTACTGAAGCGGCACGACGTTTCGAAAGGTCGAGGTTGGCTGCATCGGCGCCATCGCTATCCGTATAGCCGACGATCTTAACGCGGACAGTCGGGTTTTCCTTCAATATGTCGGCAATTCCTTTCAGGGTGCCGTATGATTCGGGTTTCACTACATCTTTATTCACATCAAAGTAAATACCATAACTCACCAGTTTGCCTTCGGTGATTAGTTTGCTTCGCATATCGGGCAAACCTGCAGCAACTCTGAAATTGGTAATCATCGGATTACTCGAATTCCACAATTCAAAACGCATCATATTGCAGCGGAAACCAGCTTCAAAAACTTTAGGCAAATCGAAAATTTTTACCTGATCGAGATACACCCTAAGCCTGGTTTTTTGCACCCAGAAAGAAAGGCGATATTTTTTGCCTATTTCCATTATCGCATCGTCTTTTTCACCATTTATGGTATAGCCTTCTTTGTTGTATGCACTGTAAGTACTGCGATAACCAAAAGTCATTTTGATACCCCCATTCAGACCCGGAACGGCACCTCCTTCGCTCATGTCTTTGGGATTTTCAGCACTATAGAGATAAAATCCGAATTCCACATATTCGTTCTCTTTTTCTACAGGATAGGAAACTGCATCAAACTCAATTGTATAATTATCGGGGAGTTTGAGGCCTTCATCAAGGGCTATGCTTCCTTCGCCAATCATTTTGAACCAGTGCCCAGGATAAAGATTAGTCGTAACTGCTTCGCCTGAGGCATTCGTATTCCAGTTCGGAGGAAAATCGCCTATTGCAGTTTCAGAGAAATCGTCGTAAAAAAGCACTTTTTCGCCAGGCAGAAAGTCATATTTGGAGTAGGTCTGCATAGTAGGTTTTTCCTGCGGGGAAACTCCTACTGTACCGGTTTCATTATTCTCATTCTGTGCTGTAACTGCCGTGAAAACGAATAGAAAAGATGTCAGAAACAATAGGTTTGGATAAAAGTTCATGATCGAAGGGATTTATTTGTGGATAATAGGGTTCACTTAACGATATGTAAAGCTAATGAATAGTTGTCCCGGATTTATCCCTGAAAACAGGGATTTTTTTTGTTAACTGAAACCATAACTTTGTAAAAGTTAAATTGTACGACTTTGATAGACCTGGTTAAATTGATACGGATATTCTGGGTATTGCCACTGGTATTGGTTTTGCTTTCCAACCATGCGAACGCCCAGCGGGTAGATTCGGTAAGTATGGCAATAAACCGGATTTTTAAAGACACAGAAAATAAGAACGGCAAACCCAAAATGAGCTCTGCTGCCTACCGGGCTGATACTATCAGGATCAACAGGTATTTATACACAGCCCGAAGCTTCCAGACCGAAAACTACGATTCGCTCCTTATCTACTCACAAAAAGCATTGAAGCTGGCATTAAAAATTGCCGACCTGCCATTTATCTCAAAATCAGTACAATTACTCGGCCGGTATTATATGATGAAAGAAGATTACCCCTCTGCAACCAAATGGTTCCTTCAGAGTCTTTCGATTGAGGAAAAGCTGAACCATTCCAGAAGAATTGCTGATCTGAATGATGAACTGGGAATTGTATATTATTACCAGGAAATATTCAGCAAATCGCTTGCCTATTCTTCAGCTGCTCTTGCCGAATATGAAAAAGAACATGATACCCTGAATATGGCAAAGGTAAACAGCCATCTTGGGAACCTCTATAGTTCACGCGAATTTTGCGAACAAAGAACCACCCAGCAAAAAAAGGAGGACTTTACCAAAGCCATTCAATATCTCGAAAAAACGATACAACTCTGCTCCCTCATAAATTACAAACCCCTGATTATTAACAGCTATGTAAATATTGCAGCGGTTTACAACAAACTGCGTAAACCCGAAAAAGCATTAGTCTATCTGAACCAGGCCGTTGATTATTACCGTACTACCAATAACCTGAGCCGCTTAGCGGGTAGCCTACACACACTCGGTATCACCTATTACAAGTTAAAACAATATGATAAGTCTATTAAATCATACGAAGAATCACTGGAACTCTCGAAAGATAACAAATATACTGAAGGCATACAATACCTGTACGAATCAATGGCACAGACTTATGAAGCTGCCAGAGATTATAAAAATGCGTATTACTGTTACATTAAGTACATGACAATAAAGGATTCAATTAACGCCCTCGAGAAATCAAAAGAACTTTTTGAACTCGAAACCAGGTACCAGTCTGAAAAGAAAGAGATAGAAATACTGAAGCTGACTTCCGAAAAACGTGAAAAAAACATGATCCTCAATGCTTTGCTGGGGTTGATCGTCATGTTGGCAGTTACAGGTTATTTTTTCGTAAAGAATATCAGGAACAAGAAGCTTATTGCAGAACAGACTATTGAAATAAAAGAACGACAAATCCAGGAACTGGAAAAAGAAAGGCAGCTTGTTGCCACCAAATCAGTATTAAAAGGCGAGGAATCCGAGCGTTCACGCATGGCCCGCGAGCTGCACGACGGCTTGGGAGGATTGCTTTCGGGGGTTAAAATAAATCTGTCATCTATGAAAGGAAATTCAATCATTACAAGTGAAAATGCGGAGGCTTTCGATCATGCCATCCGGTTGCTTGATACCTCTATCGGTGAACTGCGTCGGGTTGCCCATAACCTGATGCCTGAAACCCTGAATCATTACGGACTGAAAACAGCACTTAACGATTATGTGACTGAAATGCGTTCCGGCGCTTCTCCCGTCCTCTCGTTCCGGTTTTTCGGAGAAGATTTTCGTTACAATACCCAACTCGAACTAACTGCATACCGTATTGCGCAGGAACTGGTGAATAATGCATTAAAGCATGCCGAAGCCAGCCAAATTGACCTTCAGCTGATTTCAGAGGCAGACAGGGTTTGCATACAGGTAGTAGATAATGGCAAAGGATTTGACACTTCCGGTAAATCAGGCAATGGAAAAGGACTTGTAAGTATCCGCGACCGGGTAACAGCCAATAACGGAACATTTGAACTGGAAAGCACTCCCGGACAAGGAACTGAAGCTTCAGTGGAATTTTTACTATCTTAGCAGCACTATTTAGCTGCTGATATGCATAAAGCACTTATTGTCGAAGATCACCCCATTGTAAGCAACAGCCTTAACCATCTGATCCAGTCATCAGACCTGGAGTTGGAATGTTATCATGTCACCAATGCACACGATGGACTTGCATGGCTCAACGGTAACAAAGCTGAAATTATTCTGCTTGACATTAATCTGCCAGATTTGAGCGGGATTGAGTTCTGCCGTATGGCAAAGTCGCGTTATGCCGGTTTGAAAATCCTTGCTATTACCTCCATCGAGCAACGCTATGTGGTGGACCAGATGCTGGCAGCCGGAGCTGATGGGTTTATCCTGAAGAGCTCAGATACCGATGAAATACTCGATGCGATAAAGCAGGTTATAAGCGGAAAACAATATATCAGCACAAGTGTGGCCGAATTGCTTAAAGGCAAGCAACCAGCAAACAGCGATCTGCCATTACTCACCCGCCGCGAGTTGGAAGTACTGAAACTTATAGCCGACGGCCTTACCAACCAGGAAATTGCTGATAAGCTTTTTATCAGCAGCTGGACTGTTGATAGCCATCGCAAAAACCTTCTGCTTAAGTTCAATGCAAAAAATACGGCAATCCTAGTGAAGACTGCGGTAACGAGTGGAATAATAAGTTTTTAAATAAACACGCTGAATCCGGGCATTTGATGCCGGATGTCGTAATGGATTAAGATTTCCTTTGATTAAGCAAATTATTGCTCATTACACCGATTTCATTGCTTTCTGAACAAAGTTTAACTTATCTGATAAATCCGACTTCGCAAATCCGACTTCGCAAATCCGACTTCCGGCATAACCTACATTTTTTCTACAAAGTCCTTCGAATATTCCCGCATAAACTCCTCGGCTTTCAGCACCATTTCTTTTGATCCGATAAAAACAGGTGACCGCTGATGCAAACTGTAAGGTTCCAGATCCATAATGCGGCGAAATCCATCAGAGGCCCTGCCACCGGCTTGTTCAACGATAAATGCCATGGGTGCCAATTCATAAAGCAGCCTCAATTTCCCGTTTGGATTTTTCAACGTGCCCGGGTAAATAAAAATACCCCCGCGTATCAGGTTACGATGTACATCCGCTACAAGCGAACCAATGTAGCGCGTGCTGTATGGGCGATTGGTATCCTTATCGTCAACCTGGCAATACTTGATATACCTCTTCACGCCTTCGGGAAAATACACGTAGTTGGCTTCATTAATTGAATAAATTGTACCGCTGTCAGGAATCCTCATATTCCGGTGCGAAAGAAAAAACAAACCAACCGTGGCATCGTAGGTAAAGCCATTTACCCCATTGCCGGTAGTATAAACCAGCATAGTGGAACTGCCATACATAACGTAACCGGCGGCTACTAGGTTGTTGCCAGGCTGCAAAAGATCCTCAAGCGAACCCGATGAACCGATAGCCGACGCTCTCTTATAAATGGCAAATATAGTTCCGATAGGAACATTTACCTCGATATTCGACGAACCGTCGATAGGATCGAAAGCAACCACATATTTGCCATTCATCGAGTACTTATTGCCGAAAATGATCATGTCCTCATTTTCCTCCGATGCCAGGGCTGCGCATTGCCCACCATGTTTCAGGGCATTTATAAACTGTTCGTTTGCATATACATCCAGTTTTTTCTGATCCTCGCCCTGGATATTGGTGGTCCCGAAATAACCATTTATGTCAGCCAGGCCTGCGCGGCGAATTTCGCGGTTCACAATTTTCGCGGCTATTCCTATGTCGTTGAGTAACCGCGTCAGATCACCGGTTGCTTCCGGGTATTCCGATTGCTTTTCATTAATAAATTCAACAAGTGTTTTCATTGGCATAAGTTGGTCCTCTCATCTTTAAAAATAATATAAATAGGGATAGGGCAATATGCGTCCATTCGTTTTCAGATATTGAAATGACATTGAACGTCCAAACAAATATAGTACTTTTACCATGTAAAATCACATTATGCTGAAGGTTTTTAAATTCGGGGGTGCCTCTGTTAAAGATGCTGATTCCGTGCGCAATGTAGCTGCAATTTTGAAAAAACATGCACCTCAAAAGCTGGTCGTAATTGTATCGGCCATGGGCAAAACTACCAATGCGCTCGAAAAAGTGCTGAATGCCTGGTACGAAAATGATGAACGGCTGAATACTTTTATCCAGGATGTAATCCGTTATCACCAGGAAATAATACTATCTCTTTTCCCGGATAAAACGCATCCCGTGCATTTTAAGACCGACCTGCTGTTCGGCGAACTCGAAGGACACCTGAATACATTACCCTTGCTGAACTACGATTTTGATTATGACCAGGTGGTCAGCTTCGGTGAACTGATCAGCACAACCATTATCAGTGAATATCTGATAAACCAGGGTTTTAACTGCCGTTGGTTTGATGTCCGCGAACTGATAAACACTGACAATACCTGGCGCGAAGGGAAAGTGAACTGGGAAACCACCGAACTGCATATCAGGGAACAGGTTTCCGGATTCCTGGATAATCCGGAAGGCAAGCCTGCCATTGTACTAACGCAGGGTTTCCTGGGAGCTGCAGACGACGGTGCAACCACAACACTAGGCCGTGAAGGCTCCGATTATTCGGCTGCCATTTTTGCCTATACGCTTAAAGCCAAAGAAATGGTGATCTGGAAAGATGTTCCCGGGTTGTTGAATGCTGATCCGAAGTACTTCAGCGTTACCGAAAAACTAGCCAGCATTTCGTATCGTGAAGCGATTGAATTGTCGTATTACGGAGCTACTATTATCCATCCGAAAACTATAAAACCATTACAAAATAAGGGTATTCCTTTGCGGATCAAATCATTTGTACATCCGGAAGATGAAGGTTCGCTCATACACCTGGATACAACGGCTGACAGCTTGATCCCTTCCTTTATTTTTAAAGTCAACCAGGTTCTTATTTCGATAATTCCAAAGGATTTCTCATTTATAAACGAACTCAGTTTAAGTGAAATACTGGCTGTTTTTGCCCGCTATTCAATACATATCAGCCTGATGCAGAATTCGGCCATCAGTTTTTCGGTGTGTGTTGATACTAACGATCGAAAACTGACGCAACTTTTCGATGAACTGGGTAAAAACTATAAAATCCGATACAATACCGGCCTTGAACTGATCACGATCCGGCATTACGACCAGGCTACCATCGACCGTGTGATGGAAGACGGAAAAACCGTCTTGCTCGAAATGCGGAGCCGCCATACAGCACAATTTGTTGCAAAGCCCGGATAAACAGAAAAAGTGAAAAGCGATGTTGCGAATCGTTTACATGTAGAAATAGTAACACAAACTGAACACTGAAAATTCTAAAGGTCAGGATTCTCAAAAATGTGTAATTATTACACCAACCCTCTCTTTAAAATAATTTTTAGTAATTTGGCTGCCTGGAAAGGAATCTGCAGAATGGAAAATAGAATCTCTTTAACTGGGCAAACCGGGCTCAATGAAGCAAAACCATGAACCCTTGAATCTCTCCAAACCTGAAACATTAAAAACATATCAAGAATTATGAAAGGCTCCATCCTTCTACTTGCCGGTGGCGGACCAGCTCCCGGAATCAATACAGTAATCAGTTCAGTTGCTAAGGTTTTTCTGCGCGACGGGTACCGTGTGATCGGGTTACACGATGGGTATAAAAACCTGTTTACCGAAAATCCAAGTACTATCGATATTGATTTTGAAATGGCTGACCGTGTTTTCAGCGTCGGCGGTTCGATGTTACGCATGAGTCGTTATAAACCTGCTGATCTTGAGTTTAAAACCAATTTCTTTGTTAAAAACAATGTTAAACTCCTGGTAACTATTGGAGGTGATGATACGGCTTCAACAGCAAACCGCATATCGAAATTCCTGACTGAACGCAAATTTCCGATCCAGAATATTCATGTCCCTAAGACTATTGACAATGACCTGCCGCTTCCCGAAGGACAACCTACTTTCGGCTACCAGAGCGCCAAGCAGGAAGGGGTCAGGATTGGACGTACAATTTATGAGGATGCACGCACTTCAGGCAACTGGTTTGTAGTTTCAGCCATGGGTCGTGAGGCCGGACACCTGGCTTTTGGTATCGGTGCTGCCTGCCATTACCCTATGATCATTATTCCTGAAATGTTCAATAAAACCAAGCTAACTCTGGATAAAATCACGCGTCTCATCATTTCATCCATCGTAAAGCGTAAAATTCTTGGCATCCCTTATGGCGTAGCTATTGTAAGCGAAGGAGTTTTTTATTTTATGAGCAACGACGAAATTGAAGCCTCAGGCATTCAGTTTACGTACGACGAACACGGGCATCCTGAATTAGGAACCGTGAGCAAGGCACACATTTACAATATGTTGCTGCAAATCCGGCTTAAACAACTCGGTATTAATATAAAGAGCCGGCCGGTTGAAATGGGGTATGAATTACGTTGTATCCAACCAACCGCATTCGATTTATTGTATTGCAGTCTGCTCGGAATCGGTGTCAAGAAAATATTTGACGAAGGCTTAACAGGCTGTATGGTCAGCTCAGACCCAACCGGCGATATTGCGCCACTCTTCCTCAAAGATCTTGAAGACGGTCATGGCAAAGTGCGTACCCGCATGGTTACCATGGATAGTCAGAAAGCCAGGATGGTTTTCTTCGACAGTATTCAATATCTTACTGCCGATGATATGGAAGCTGCAAAGGAATACCTGAAAAACCCCGAAGAATTTGATTTTATGAAGATTCTTGAGTGGTAGTCAGTGTCTGAACACCATTTTCAGGTGTCTACACTGTACTTTCAGTCATTTTGTAAAAAAGTCCTTTTCCTGCCGGATCGGGGCCTCTTGCTTTTAAATAAAAGAGGCCGTCTCAGAACAACATTGAGACGGCCTCTTAGCTTTTTAAATTAGCTGAAAATTAATCTGATACCCCTTTTGGATTGCCGCCAGAGTCTTTCCATTGGTAAGCATGAGGCCATTTGGCTGTTTCTGTAGTAATTCCTGTATGGCAGGTATAGCAGGCATTCTTTACCTCAGGAGAAGTCCCGGCATGTTTTTCGGCAAACTCTTTCATATCTGAATCGCCACGTGAGCTTTTATGGCAAACACCACAACTACCGATCGATTTAACCGGGCGGGTTGAACCCTGATATTGTATTGCCTGGTAGTTATCCTTAGCATTCAAGGAAGGAACCATTGCATGTGGACTGCCATGGCAGGCCGAACAGAATAGATTTCCATGACCATGTGCGTTTTTATAAAGAGTAGTACCGGTTTCGACACCTGATACACCCTTATGACAGCTTACGCAATTAGGTTCACCGACCCATGGTACTCTTCCTGCAGCGATGGTGGAAGCCACATTTGCCATACTTCCGTGACAAGTGGTGCAATTGCCATCAGCAGCTGTATGACGTGCGCTGCGGCTGCATTTTGTGCTTGCTCCCGGATGACAGTTGTAACAGGTAGCGCCTTTGTTTGCATGGAAACCATGTATCGCCTGCGAAAGGTATTTTGAACTACCATCTCCGGGCGCTCCTAAAGCAGGTGAAGCATGACACTTTGCACAAAGAACCGGTTTGCTGCCCATCAGGTTTGTATTGTGAGCTTTATCGTGTTTTGTCAGAATGTCGTCGAATGCATCAATTGTACTGTTTCCGTGACATTGAGCACAGTTAATCTCATCAGAGGTCGGTATCACGGTTTTTGTTGTTGCAACAATTTTACCAGCGGCATCTTTTACTGTAATTGTTGCTTGCTGGTACGGGTCTTTTACGCCGTTGTCATAAACAGGTACCACAGGGATGCCTTCAGCACTAAAGAATCCTGTTTCTGCTTTCATCTTTCCTGACAGACCATTTCCGGTCAATCCTATATTCGGTGCCAGTGTTATTCCGAAGAGTTTCTGTGCATAGGTCCAAAACTGACCATAATTTTGTTTCCCGGCAGAATAGGTATTGTTGTCGATGGAATATGTAACTGTCAGGCCTGATGTGACAACAGTCGGCACCTTGCCTCTCTTAACAACCTGCACTTTCAGGTTGTTGTATGGGGGCAGAATCACCATCTTGTCGTAAGTGGGATTCAAACAGTGCATTCCCAGATCATTCCATGCAAAGACAACATAGGTGTTAGTTCCTCCAAATACTACATTACTAGTTGTTGCGGCTTTTTCAGCGGGAGAATTCGATATTTCCGCCTGATCTTCCACTGTTTGCTTTTTACACCCCCAAATTAGTAATGAAGCAAGCAGCGCTACTTTCCATGCTGAATTAATCTTTTTCATCTGGATAGAATTTAATTTATACTCTTTTTTGTTGCTTGTATATTCTAGCGGTGTTCGACTAAAATATATTTTATTCTTCATCATAACGGACTATTTACACAGATTATTCTGTAATAAAATGATGCACGAGCCACCCATCTATATAAAATAAACACATGCATATACATATATTTCTAGATATGAAGAAGATACAACTTTAAATTGAACAGCAATTATTTTTCCGGAGAATGTAATTTAGTTTTATTATAAATAATTTTTACTGTTAGTTTTTTTATAAGTAAATTTTTGGATAAAATAAAATAAATAACATCATCGAGGAATACACTATATATTTAAAAGGAAACATTTCGTTGATGTTTAAACCAAAAATATCTTTATGTATTAAGTTATGAATCAATAGAATTTAGTGTCAACAATCTTTTTTCTTATAAACATTTTGAGGTTATCAGAATGATCAATGGGTGTTAAGAAAGAGAGTTAAGAAATTTTACTTTCATAACTCTACGCAAATGAATGTGACAAGAGTTGGTATTGATCCGCTAACCATAATTATAAATCATTCAGCCGATCACAATATCAGTTGAAAATATCATTCAGTTTTTTTCCGATTTCTTCTTTCCCTTCCAAAGTCAGTTTTATCGGAAAATTGCGAAAGAAGAGAATTAAGACCAACACATCCATCAATCAACAGATTTGGATGTGGTCATTTTGAATCGTATTGAGTGATAGATTTGACTAAAGTTAGGACATTGAAGGATCATTCCCTATTTAATCAAAAGGTGTCATATAATACCTTCTGGCTTTTTTAAACTTAATTTTTCAAGTCAGGACAATCAAACACTTTCGCCGTTGATTCCTTGTCCTCTGGCAACACAAATAGATTATCATTCATTGAAATCGTGGTTGAACCGAATGGCGTTATGAACTTATTATCCCGAGGAAAAACAAGAGCAATTTTTTAAGTATTTTTGCCTCAATAATTTATAACTTATGATCTGGGGAAAGCGGTGGTTTCAGTTTACAATTCTAATGATCCTGGCATTTATCTGGGGCAGTTCCTTTATCCTGATGA
>Ga0208789_1000731_pt1 | contig 25646 bp, 23 predicted proteins | sample Methanotroph_Enr_FD_187368 | JGI IMG/M metagenome (GOLD analysis project Ga0208789, IMG submission 187368) | Enriched soil microbial communities from Old Woman Creek wetland in Ohio, USA - Methanotroph_Enrichment_5 (SPAdes) (version 2) | ecosystem: Environmental > Terrestrial > Soil > Wetlands...
ACTAGAAACATGCTGTTTCTGTTCGCTATGGGGGTGTTCGTTCTGCTGGTGTCCGTCACCCTCGGGCTGCGGACGGCACTGCACCGGACCATCATCCGCCCCGTCTCCACCCTGGCTGAGACCGTCGAACAGGTGCGTACCTTGGCTGATTATCACCGGCGCGTGCCGGCTTCCGGCGACGATGAGGTGGGCCGGTTGGGCCTGGGCTTCAACGCCATGATGGAGGTGATCCAGGAGCGGGAGGATGACCTGCGCCAGCTCACCCTTTTCCAGCAGACGATTCTCGACAACGCGGCCTACGGTATCATTGCCACAGCTTCCGATGGGCTCGTCAGCAGCTTTAATCGCGCCGCCGAACGGCTGCTCGGATACACAGCCGACGAAGTGGTCGGCACGCAGACACCTGCGTACTGGCACGATCCGGCGGAGGTGACGCAGCGCGCCCTTGAGTTGACCGTGGAACTTGGCACAACGGTCCCGCCCGGATTCGAGGTGTTTACGGCGCGTCCCCGGCGCAACCTGCCGGAAGAGCACGAGTGGACCTTCGTTCGCAAGGATGGGGCGCGTGTGCCGGTGTTGCTCTCCGTGACCGCGCTCCGCAACGGAAACGGCCAGCCCACCGGGTTCGTCGGACTGACCTATGACCTCACCGAACGCAAACGGGCGGAGGAGGAACGGTGGGAAAGCGAGGCAAGGTACCGCCGCATCGTGGACACGGCCACCGAGGGGATTTGGGTGCTCGGGCGGGATTCCCTGACCAGCTTCGTCAACACCAGGATGGCCGAAATGCTTGGCTACTCCGCGCAAGAGCTGAACGGCCGACCGATGACCGACTTCATGTTCGAGGAGGATGCGCCCGACCATCGCAGTAAAATTGAAAACCGTCACCACGGTCTGTCGGAGAATTTCGAGCGCCGGTTCCACCGGAAAAACGGGGAAACGGTCTGGACGCTGGTCTCGGCCACGCCCATCTTCGACGACAGCCATACATTTCAGGGTTCTTTTGCCATGTTCACCGATATCACCGAACGGAAGCAGGCGGAAGAAGAGCTTCGCAGGCTCAAGGACGACCTCGAGCAACGGGTGAAGCAGAGGACTTTTGAACTGGAAGAAACGAACGCGGAGCTTCATCGGATGAACCGTCTTTTTGTCGGTCGGGAGCTGCGCATGGCGGAACTGAAGGTGCGGATCAACGCTTTGGAGGGGAAAAAAGACGTGATGGACACGGCACCTTAAACGACAAGAACGCCCTTCGGGCGGGCCAAAGGGCGTTCTTGTGCTAACGGTGCATCGGGTTCAGTTTTCTATTTCGCCAGTTCCTTCGTGTCGTTTACCACCGCGTCTTTGGTATCCTTGGCATCCTTTACGACGGCGCCCGCCTTGTTCTTGGCGCTGGCCGCGGCGTCCTTCGCCTTTTTCTTCTTGGCCTCCCTTGCCTCTTTGTCCTTGGCCGCCTTGGCCTTGGACTCAGCCTGCTTGGCAGCGGCCTTGGCCTTCAGGTCTGCTTTCTTTTGGGCCGCCTGGTCGGCTGCGTCCTTTGTCTTCTTAGCCGCCGTGTCTTTGGTAGCGGCAGCCTTGGCCTTCGTTTCAGCCTCCTGCTCGGCAGCCTTTGCCTTCAAATCCGCTTCAGACTTGGTCGCCTGGTCCACAGCTTCAGTCGTCTTGTTCAAAAGATTATCCACACCGGCCATCGGGTCGGCCCCGAATGCACCTGCGGCACAGGCAAGGCTGGACACAACAACGGTCACCAGAGCTAACTTTTTCATCGAAGTCCCTCCATTGGATTTAAGATCCTCGTAAAGTATCCAAATTTGAGGCACCGATCAACCTAAAAGTCTGTCGACTTGGCCAGCAGTCCCCAAGTGACTGAAGCCCCCCTGCTGTGCCAAAGTGACCCCTTCTTCTTTCTTCACAAGATCAGGACTTGTCCTCCAGACCGAGCCTCCCACCCCAAAGCGGCGGTACATTTCCATATTTTCTGCATATTTGAGGAGTACCATGTAACTGTAAGTAGGAGGTAAAAGAGAAGATAGGGGGCGAGGACATGAGAAGAATCGTCTGTCTATTTGTTCTGTGTTTTGCTCTGGCAGGGTATTCCTTGCCGGCGGATGCCGCCGGGTTCAGAGGCGGCGGGTCCATGCACGTTGAGCACGGCGGAGGGTTTAGGGGCGGCCACTTCGAGGGTCGCGAGCACTTCAGGGGTGGCGGGCACTTCAGGGGACACCGCGGAGGTCACTTCAGGGGCAGCTTCTTCATAGCACCTGTCTTGGTAAGTCCTTTCTGGTATCCCTATGGCTATTACGATGCGCCGGTTTACGAGCCGACTCAGACCATCATCTACCAGGATGCGCTGCCCGCAGACAGCGGCTACCTGTACTACTGCAAGAGTTCCGACCTTTACTATCCGTATACCAAGGCTTGTCCGGAGGGATGGCTGAAGGTCCTGAGTAACTGATCGAGAACTCAGGGGTAGCCCCCGGGCGGGACGCGGGTTGATCTGCTTGCGTCCCGCTAAGTCTCCCGCCTTGTCCGCTTCGCTAATTTTTTGTTTGGTTCTCTGTCAAAGAGAGAGATAATTTACCTATTAGCATCGGAAGCAATTGTCTGTGGTCCGTCAATGAACCGCTTGCAGAGTGCGTTGCCCTATGGAAAAGGCATTTAGCATCGGCTGTGTCATCCGGGCATTTTCGTTTTCCGCCCGGGAGAGCGACCAGCCGTCAGAATTCAGTGCCGGATACCAAGCAAGCCCGCGGAGGTGCCGTTGCTCCCGGGCGACGGGCTTCTTCTGCGCTCTCGTCATGGCGTTTTTCCTCATCTGCGCAGCCGCCCCGGCGCGCGCCGCCGACCCGTCCGAGTACCGCACGCCGCTGGCCGGGGAGCAGTGCGACATCGAGTGCCTCGGGCGCAAGTATGCCCTGCCGAAGCGTGACCGGGAAAATACCAGGGCCTTGGTCTTCGGGGGCTCGCTGTTCGCTCCGGACCTGGCAGGGCACAGCTTCATTCCGATCGGCGCCCTCTACTACAAGCACCGCTTCCACGACCTTCGGGTCCGCGGCGTTTTCAGCATTCTCGTGAACGAGGTGGACCTTTCCCGGACCAGCGGGCAGTTCCAGCTGCTGGGACACGTCGACAACAACACCATTCCCTTTGCCGCCACCGAGATCGATGCCGGGAAGGATGTTCCCGGGACTTCAATCAAGTGGGGCACCGCGAACCTCCGCCTGGGGGCCGGCTGGCGTCTGCCGGTGGCCCCCTTTCAGATCGACAACGACCTGCGGCTGCAGCTCTACTATCAGGCCGGCTACCTCTACTCCAAACGTCTCACCGGCACGGGGCAGGGGGTGCTGCTTCCTCCCGACACGCCGGTGCACGGGCCGCTTTTCCGGATACGGTACGACGGACTGCGCCGCAACCTCATGGAACTCCCGCATGAGGGGATGGCCGCAGGACTCGATGCCGAGTACCTTACCCGTGGCACCTGGTCCGATGCCAACTACGGCGCGGCAACATTTCCCGAGGCCGCCACGCGCGATTACCTGAAGCTCTCGGGGTACTTGAACGTCGCCACCGGCATCCCCCTTTTGAGCGAGAAGCATCGCCTCATCACCAGCTTTTATGGCGGCTTCGCCCCCTACGGAACTCTCGACCGATTCTCCACCTTCCGTATCGGCGGCGGACCAATCCCCTCCGAAGCCGACGACATGGAGCGCCAGGTTTTCCCCGGCGCCATGTTCAGCCAGTTTCCTGTTGCCGACTACCTGATCGGTGCCCTGGAATACCGGCGCGAGATCTTCTCCTTCCTCTACTTCCACCTGCGTGGCACCTACGCCAGGGTGACCCGGGAGGTATTCTCGGCGCAGACACCCGGCAACTTCCTCACCGAGACCGGCGAGGCGCTCACCGCAGGACTCACCAGCGGCTTTTTCTGGCATTCCGAGATGCACCTCGAATACACCTACGATTCCACGCTCCTTAGGAGTGGCACCCGGGGCAGTAACGTCATCCTGCTCTGGTCCAAGTCGTTCTGAGCATTCCCGTCCAGCGGCCGTAGGCGTGTGCGAATCTTAACGGGCACGTCTTTCCCCACCTGTTGAATTCTGCACCGCGGGCTTACAGGGCGGTATCGGGCTGGAATGGTTTCCGATGCAACGTTTGAGCATTGCCGGTCACGTAGGCGTACTTGCACAATACGAAAAGACCCACTCTTCCTCGAATTCGACCACGAGCACATTGAGCGCCACTAGTACCGAAGAAGGATTCACCGTGGGCACCATCAGCTCCGGATTACTGCTGAATCTGTACTTCTAAACGGCTATTGCAAAGTTAGCAACACCAGCAAGCGACGCATCTGGTGCAGCTGCCGATCTCAAAAAGGGGCGCCCATAAACTCACAAGTTTCTGCACTAACCAGCACAGAAGCTGATTTTTTATGGGCGCCCCCTTCGGTTGCTTCGGTGGCACTATGACCTACTCTTCCGGAAGCAGGTTGCTTTCGTCCTTCAAGTGGATGCCGGAGAGCTTAAGCTGTCTGGCTGCATCCAGCAACCAGGCAAGCCTTCGGGCCGCGGCTCCGTAGTTCAGTCCCTCCGGCCGCACGTTCGAGATGCAGTTTCGCTCGGAGTCGTTGCGGCCGACTCGGGGCGCATAGGTGAGATAGACCCCCAGGCTGTCCGGCGAACTCAGACCGGGCCGCTCCCCGATCAGCATCACGACCTGTTCCGCCCCCAGTATCTCCCCGATCTCGTCCCCGAGTGCTACCCGCGACTGTACGGCAACGATCACCGGCGCCAGGCACCAATCCCCCAGAAGCGCAACCACCTCCCGCAAAAGCCTGACCGCATGGTTGGCGACCGCAGAGGACGAAAGGCCGTCGGCTATAACGAATACGACGTCCGGCCGACCGGTCCCCCTTAAACCCTGCAGGCGTTCCCTGCTCTCCTGGTCGAGCCTGCGCCCGAGGTCCGGCCGACGCAGGTAGCTGGAGCGATCCGGAGCCGAGCTGTGCACCAGTGCATGCTCGATGCCTGCCTCGGTTAGCTGTGCAATCAGCTCCTCGGGTTCCAGCGGCAGATGTACGGCATCCCTGGCTTGGGCATGCGCCAGACCGAACTCGAGCACGGCTTTGGTAGGCAGGCTGACGCCTGAGCGCCCCAGGGCGATGCGTGCCCCGGTAAAGCGGCGCAGGGCGATCCAGGGGTCGTGTTCGCCTGGCGTAGTCACATTTCCTCCGCAAGTTCCCGCGCATGGGTCAGCAGCGGCTGGCCCGGCGGCGGTTCTATCAGCCGTCCCGTGCCGTCGGTAACCTGCATGCGTTCCAACCATGCCTCGAATTCAGGCGCGCGCCGCAGCTTCAGCGCGGAGTTAAGGTACAGCGCGTCGTGGTACGAGGTGCTCTGATAGTTGAGCATGATGTCGTCGGAACCCGGAACTCCCATGATGTAGTTCACGCCGGCGACCCCCAGCAAGGTAAGGAGCGTATCCATGTCGTCCTGATCGGCCTCGGCGTGGTTGGTGTAGCAGATGTCGCACCCCATGGGGAGGCCAAGCAGCTTGCCGCAGAAATGGTCCTCAAGCCCCGCCCGTATGATCTGCTTGCCGTCGTAGAGATATTCCGGTCCGATGAACCCCACCACCGTGTTCACCAGAAGCGGGCTGAACCTGCGGGCGACCGCGTAGGCACGCGCCTCGCAAGTCTGCTGATCCACCCCGTGGTGCGCCTCAGCCGAAAGGGCGCTCCCCTGGCCGGTCTCGAAGTACATCACGTTGTTGCCGATGCTTCCCCGTCCCAGTGAAGTCCCCGCCTCCCAGGCTTCCTGCAGCAGGGCCAGGTTGATGCCGAAGCTCGTGTTCGCTTTTTCGGTCCCGGCGATGGACTGAAAGATAAGGTCGACGGGTGCACCCTGTTCGATGGCCCGCATGGTGGTGGTAAGGTGGCTGAGGACGCAGGACTGGGTGGGGATCTCGTAGTTCTGGCGCAGGTCGTCGATCAGGGTGAGTAGGGTTGTGATGGTGGCAAGGTTGTCGCTGGCCGGGTTGATGCCGATCACGGCATCGCCGTTGCCGTACAAGAGACCGTCCAGGATGGAGGCGGCGATTCCCTTCGGGTCGTCGATCGGATGGTTGGGCTGCAGCCGGGTGGAGAGGCGGCCGGGAAGGCCGAGGGTGTTGCGGAAACGGGTGACCACCCGTACGTTCTGCGTCGCCAGGATAAGATCCTGATTGCGCATGGTCTTCGAGACGGCTGCGGCCATCTCCGGGGTGATCCCGGATGCCGTTTCAGGCAGTATGCCGTCCCCGCCGCTTAAGAGCCAGTTGCGGAACTCGCCCACGGTGAGCGAGCTGATCGGGGCAAAAGCCCGGGCGTCGTGGCTGTCGACGATGAGGCGGGTGACTTCGTCGGACTCGTAGGGAATCACCGGTTCGTTGAGAAACTGGGAGAGCGGCACGTCTGCCAAGCAGAACCGGGCAGCCATGCGCTCTTCGTCGGTGTGGGCCGCGACCCCGGCGAGACTATCCCCGGAGCGGGCCGGGCTCGCCTTTGCCAGCAGCTCTTTCAGGCCGGAAAAAGTATAGGTTCGGCTGCCGATACGGTGGAAGTAACGCATGGTTCCTCCGAGCGCGTCGCTCCGGGGTGTGGGTGGCTCAAATAGTTTGGCCCGCCCAGGTCTTGAAATCGTTAAATGCTCGGGCCGTAGTAGTTTTATAGGAAGCTTTGAAGGCTTCTTTGAATGAATGCCCTGCTTCGATCATGGTGACCATTTCTTTTAGTTTGTCAGGTCCTCTCAACCTGAGATAATTCACAAATAGAGAAGCCTGCGGATAGAACATCTGCCTATACTCGACCGGCATTGCCTCACTGGAAAAAATCGAGTTCTCTTCGGTTGGTTTGAAATGTTTGCCATTCACTATTGCGGTTTTCACATTCACATATCCGTAAGTGTATTTATCCGACCAATCGTCTGCAGTTGTCTCAGCCAGGCCTTCCTTAAACCAAACCGGCAAAGATGCCATGGCTTTCAACCCAATGCTGTCAACCAGATGAAGGTGGGACAGTTCGTGGCCCAATATGTGTTGCCAATTAGGCTGGCTGAGCATCAGCGGCGATATGTACAGCTTATCGATCACTCCTGCATATGTCGTACTTGTCGCACCGGTGATTTCTTCAAATCTTTTCTGAGAGGCACAGATGTAAACAACAACCGGTTGTTTGAACTTACCGTAGTGGGTCCTCTCAACCTGGGTTATGGAATGGTCCAACGCCGAGTAGATTGCATTTGCTTCTGCAATTGTCCCCTCTTCATATCTGATCTTGTTGTTATCTGCGTACTCGCCAAAGGTATCCGTCGACCTGAGAGGCGCCACTGTTTGTCGTATTCTCGAACAACCCACCACGCATAATAAAGCCAACACCAACGAAAGCAACACATAGCATCTAAATCTCGTAATCTGCATTAATCCCCTCAGTCTTTTCATTTTGGATATTTATCAGAAGCATAGGGCCGGATCAGGACATCGCTTTGACCGCCCCCGCTTAGATGGGCGTTTCGTCTTACCCCAACATTCATATAATTTCACCTCACAGTATCCAAACTTGAGGCTGCGAGCAACCAAAAAGAGTATCTCTGAGGGAGAAATCCGGCTGAGCCTATGCCTATAGCTGGGTCACGGGTTGTTCCTCTGCGTGAAAACGTTCATTTCTACTACACCGGTTCGCTGGCCTGACCCAAGGGTATCGGTTTTTGATCTTAGATCTATGAGTCGGGTTTCAAGCCCTACAAAGCGCATCGCCCAAAAACAGAAAAGGCATGATCGGAGAAGACCACGCCTTTAAAATTATCTTGCTACAGGACTCCGCAGTCACCAGAAATTGCGGCTGCGTCGGCAGCATGCTTAATGTCCGGTGAGCTCACACCAGCGATGATGCGTTGCGTTATAGCCAAAGGTGAAACTGTATGCTTCGTAAAGGCCGCTTAGCCCAATTAAAGCATATATCACACGGCTAAATGCCGTTGCCTCGCCGAAGAGGGTACCAACCAAGTTAAAACCGAAGAATCCCACTAAACCCCAGTTTAGGGCACCAATTACGATCAGTGCCGTGACAATGATATCGAGAGTTTTCATATACTCACCTCCTTTTCTCCACCCTCCATTATACTCTTCAGAGTAAAAAGTAGGAATATATGCCGCTGCGGCCAGAGTTGCGAGACCTGCTGACAGGGCATCTCGACAGATAGCGCGAAGACAGAAAAAGCCCCGACTGGCATGATGCGCCAATCGGGGCTTTTATTTCGCTGGACCGCCAAACCAGCCAGGGAGCCTTGCCCCCCTAAGGAAATGCGGCCCGATGTTTTTCACGTTGGCTCACCGCTAGTTTGCTCTCTCGACAAGTAATCACAATGGTGAACCGCCTGCGTCGGCGGGATGAGCCGTCAGGATCCGCCGTTGGTAAGCAGAATATCCATTGTTTTTTCGGCATCGTCCAACTGGGAGTTGAGCTTCATCAGTTCGTCATGTGTGTAGACCGCACTCCCTTTGCCGATTTCACGGTTGAGGCGATTTATCCTCTGCTGGATAGTGTCGACGCTATCACTGCAGTTTCTTGCCACGAGCAGGCACTCATCCTTCTGTCCCTGCTGGTCCTGGTCCATCGTTGAGGCTCCCATCCCTTCGGCAGCCAAAACTGGCAGTGCCGAAATCAGGAGGGCTCCTATCGCCAAAACTATTCGTTTCATGGCCTTCCTCCTCTGTTGCGCAGATGGCATAGAGGTCATTATATGCCTCGTTGATATTGATGCAAGTAAAAATCAATATCACAAACTGTGTCGCAATACTCAGAGAGGCTTCCAGGCAACGCTCAGGGGGCACCATGAAGACATGCGCAACTTAACAGGCGACCAAGTAGCTGACAATTCGGGTTGACAGGACCCGCGAATCGGCTTCGGCCCGCATCCGCACCCGCAACGGCTCGATGTTAAAGCGGCGCCCTCTCTGCTAGAATGAAAGGTAGTACGGCCCGCGAGTGCCGGGCCGGATTTTCCGAGGTCTCAAGGAGGAAGTTATGGATAGAAACAAAGACATCATCCTGGTAACCGGTGCGACCGGCAACCAGGGCGGCGCCATCGCACGGCAGTTGCTCGCCGATGGATACCAGGTCCGGGCAATGTCCCGCGACCCGCAAGGGGATAAGGCGAAGGCATTGGCCGCACTGGGCGCCCAGGTGATAAAAGGAGAATTGGACGACCCGCAATCATTGGAGCGGGCGCTTTTTGGAGCGTGGGGAGCGTACGCCGTGCAAAGCAACTTAGAGGCAGGCGTTGCCCGTGAGGAGGAACAGGGTATGCGTTTTGCGGAAATAGCTCGCAAGACCGGCATCCGGCATTTCGTCTATTCGTCGGTCGGCTCGGCCGACCGTAGCACGGGCATACCGCACTTCGACAACAAGTGGCGCGTCGAGGGGAAGATCCGCTCGCTGGCCTTCCCTTCCTATACGATACTGCGGCCGGTGTTTTTCATGGAGAACTTCCTCTCGCCCTGGTTCAAGCCGGGGATCATGGAAGGCAAGCTGCGTCTGGCGCTGGCGCCGGAAACCAGGTTGCAGATGATCGCCCTGGAGGATATCGGCAAATTCGGTGCACTTGCCTTCCAACAGCACGAGAGGATGAACGGGGTCGAGGTCGACATCGCCGGGGACGAGCGTACCATGCCCGAAACAGCGGACATCATCGGCAAGGCGATGGACAAGAAGGTGGTTTTCGAAAGGACGTCCCTAGAGGAAGTAAGGAAGGCGAGCGGAGACTTCGCCGCCATGTATGAATGGTTCGACCGCGTGGGTTACCATGTCGACATCGGGGCCTTGCAGAAGACCTACGGTGTGAAACTCCTGACCCTTACCGAATGGGCCGGCAAGATACTATGGAGGTAACCGGAAAGAGTAAGGGGGCAGGCCATTTCTACCAGATGGCCTGCCCTCATTTAGTCCTGGCCGGTCAATCGCCATAGTCTCGTCGTTCGCCTTTGAGGCAACTACCGCCAGCCTTGTGCGCCAGCTTTCACCTTGCCAACTTTATTTTTGTCTTCTAAATAGCAAAGGGAAGACCTGCCGGCAATATTGACCTACTCCTCCACATATGCACGTGTAAAGAACCACCGGCCTTTAATTCGTTCGAATTCAAATTGCTCGATCCTGATTATGTCAGCAGTCAGGTAGTCCTTTCTAGTCAACTTCGTCTTCTTCTGAACCAACTTAAGCATGTTGCCAAGTAGCAGCTTATCTCCTGGCTCAACCACGAAAGGCGTGACGAGTATTCGTTCGTAGTTCCTTCGGAACCCTTTCCTGCCGTGGTATTCCGGCGGTTGATACTCATCTAAGCCTTTAATTTCGAATGGGAAATGGGTCAGGGAAACGACTTTATCAAATTTGTAATTTATCACAGCCCCTCTGAATTCACTCCAAAACTTCTCGGCACCATCGTCCGCACCTGCAACTAAAATACCCACACAAAAAACTGTCCCAACCAAAAGAAGTGTGATGATGCGCATGTAGCCTCCTTTCTAGTCCAGCCCTGGCCAGCGGTGACCCGCTACTCGCCAAGCCTTTTTCGGAAACCCTGAACGCTTCACCTGACTCAATTGGTTTCCCCCTAATAAATAGACATGAGACCCATCATCTCGGAGGAAAAAAGCAACATGGTATCCTGTCACAGTTTGTCTGTTGCTGACCGTACCGATGCTGTGAATTATGGTGATGGCGCCTGGTTTGGCTTCCGACGGCTTGCCCCAAGTTAGCCAGCTTGCAGCTGCTGCCGAACCCGTACCTTTAATACCCACCTCCCGAAGACACCAGTTAACAAAAGATGAACACCAAGCTATTTCATCAGCTGCCGCATGAAGGGTTGTGGCATCGTGGTACTCAATGATTCGCGGGTTATGTTGGATACCCTTTATTTCTTTCTGCCCTATTTCTCGCAACGCAATAGGCATCCAACGTGCCTCTGGAAAGGTAACCGGCGCAGCAGCCGTAATATCAGGAGTGGTTGTCCTTCGTTTTAGCGCTGTCCACGTCAGGGGGCCTACCACTCCGTCAATCCGATTTCCTATAGATCCTTGAAAAAGGCGGACAGCGGCCTCTGTCTGCGGTCCGAAGATGCCATCGACTTCTACTCGAGGGGCCGTAAGGCGATATGTTCAGCAATTCCTGGAGGTGCCGCACCTTAGGGCCGTGCTTACCGTACGAGAGGGTTTCATCCATATTTACACCTCCGGTTAGGGAGAAGGGAAATCGTCTTAAAGCGCGCCTAGGTGGCAAATGATGGGACAGCGCGACGGGAGTGCCTAGGCATTCATGAAAGCTTGCCATAAGATTGGCAGTTATCAATTTTTTTCGTCCCCCAAAGGAAAGGGCTCCCAAGCTATGCCCGAGAGCCCTTTATATTGCTATGTACGTCCCTGATCGAACGAGTCGCGCATGATTCCATGGGTGTGGCTCTGGAACTGGTACCTACATCGTCATCCCCATACTGCCTACCTGCACAGTTGCGGTATTCGATTTAGTGGGGTCGGCAACACTCGTCGCCTTGACAAGGAACATCCCTTGGGTGCCGGGAGCCGTGTACAGACCTCCCGAGCCGATGCTACCTCCGCTTCCACTCGTGACAGACCAGGTGACGGGGATGTTGGCGGTGAACTGCTGGGTCCCACTCACTTGAAGTTTGGCGAAACTCGGTGTGATAACGATGCCGCTTGCTGTCGGACCGGCGCCAGGGGCTACAATGTTACCCGACATCATGGTTCCTCCTGTCATGTTTCCCATCTGTCCCGTGAACACCGGGGTCCCATTGCTGTACATCATCGTCACATTTCCATTGGCATCTATGGTCATTTTTACATCATCGAACATCCTGTCCATTCCCTGGCCAATGGTGAATGGTCCTGACATCGGGTCGGCATTGGCGATGCCGTAGGTGCTAAACAACGGCCCCATCTTCTGGCGCAGGTGCAGCCTGGCTGTGCTGAAATTGGAGAACATCGTACTCATTTTTGTCGCGTCTGGATTTCGGTAAAACGCATTGAGGGATGACATGTTGGTGAATCCGCCCATATCTGCCACCATGAGGTTGGACAGCGGGTTGATGTTGGCGGTGCCGGTCCCGCGGCTCATCGAGTAGAGTGAGCCCGTTCTCAACAGAAACGGGCCCGTCATTGAGGTGACATTGAAAGAATACGCCCCATTTTGGGAGTTGATGGTCGTACTCAGTTCCGGATGGCTGGCAGCATCCTTGAGAAAGGCAGTACCGCTAATCGGGGCACCGCTTGCAGCAACTCCTGATACGGTCGGCGTGGTCCCGCCCCCGCCGCTACTTCCACATCCCTGTAAGAAACTGGCCAGCACGAGTACCGAGAGGAAAACTGTCCCCAGCATTTCTTTTTTCATGTGTCGTCTCCTTATTGAACTTGGGCAAGGTTAAAAAACGCAAATATAATTATACCAAAATTCCTGCATGAAGCATGAACGGCCATAGGACCGGCAGTTAGCGATAGTTGCGCGTGAGTCGTGACACCCCTTGGGGCCCGCGGGTCGTTAGGAGATTAGATTGAAACCGCCTGTGATGGATGGTAGGGTACTTGGTGCAGCAAGGTTACGCCCGCACACTTGCCACTTCACCTGGGGTAAGCACTACGACGGCAGCCAAAATATTTTATGGGGATGTTTGCGAGAAAGTTAAATGAGAGCTAGCCATACCTTCTGGACTGATGCAAAGGTACCCATTGTCGAAGTGAGATCAACGAGGCAGAGCTCCGAGGTTTACAAGGCGCACAGCCATCGGGAGTTTTGCGTCGGAGTGGTGACTGACGGCGTGACCTTGACCACCGTTGGGGAGAAAAAGTATGCCCTATCTCCTGGCTTCTTAGTTCTCATCCCTCCCGGAGTTGTGCACAGTTGCAACCCTCTGGAGGGGAGTGTTCGCTCCTACATAATGACGTACCTTGATGTCCGGTGGTGCCAGTCGCTTCAGGAGGAGCTGTTCGGCAAGCAGGAAAGGTTCTCGATTCCAGGCCCAGTCCTCCTGGAAAGCGCTGCCCTGTTCGGATCGCTTGTCGAGTTGGCGAGTCTTCTGGTCAGCGAAGCCCTCCCTCTCGAAAAAACCGAACAACTGACCCAGTTTGCCAGCGATCTTTTTACCCGGACCTGCGATCGTGCTGTCACGTCGAGTCACACCGAGCCGTCTGGCATCATCGAAGAGGTAAAAAGCTACCTGGAGCAGCGAGCTGAGTTGAACCTCACCCTTGAGGAGCTATCGGCTACCTTCAGATGCAACAGCTACCATCTGCTGCGAACTTTTAAAAAAAGCGTGGGATTGCCGCCCCACGCATTCATGTTGAACGCCCGCATCGAACGGGCGAAGCGGCTTCTGCTCGATGGGCTCTCCCTTGCTACCGTCGCGGCAGAGACGGGCTTTGCCGATCAGAGCCATCTCCACAAGACCTTCCGCCGTATCGTCGCAGCAACTCCCCGCCAGTACCAACAACGATCGAAAGAATAAGTCAATTTCATACAATATTTTCTGCAGGCATCCGGGTACCTTCCATGAAAAGTACTCGGGGGTTATCATGTCAAAATATCTTCTGGAGTTCGGAACTCTGGCAATCGCGCACTTCCTGGCCCTGATCAGTCCCGGGCCCGATTTCTTCCTCATCGTCGGGACTACTGTCAGGGAGGGGAGATCGAGAACGATGGGCGTGTGCGTCGGGATTGCCGCAGCCAATGGTCTGTACATCCTGTTCGCACTCACCGGCTTCGCCATCCTTAAGAGCAACCCGATTGTTTTTGAGACCGTGAAAGTCATAGGGGCACTTTACCTGCTTTACTTGGGCACCATGCTGCTGAAAGCCTCTCAACGCACCCTCGGCGCTGACTCCACCGGGCAGGGCGACGGTCCTGCCAAACCCTGGGACAGACTCTTGAGAATGGGATTTCTCTCGGCAGTTTTCAACCCCAAAAACGCCATCTTCTATTTCAGTCTCTTTGCTGTCATAGTCGACAAGAACACACCCCAGGCGATCCAAGCCGTGTACGGCGTATGGATGGTCTGCGCGGTGCTTTGCTGGGATCTGCTCATTGCGTGGACCATAGGGAGCGAACGGGTCCAACGGTATCTGAACTGCTATACGCACTGGATAGAGAAGGGTTCGGGTGGCATCCTGATCATCGTGGGGGGAGTCCTGTTATTCCGATAGGCGGTTGTGCGTGGAGAAAGCGTGCTTGGGTAAGCCGTTTAAAGCAAGGAAGGTACGAAGTGCGAATTTAGGTCTCAACCAGTTTGGCGTGACCGAGTTGAAGATGCAGCCCCCCAACAATATTGCCTTACTCATCCACGTATACACGAGTAAAGAACCATTGACCTTTGATACGTTCGAATACAAACTGCTCGACTTTGATTTGCGAAACCCCCTTCTTGTCGAGATATTCCGCGGGCCGACTCTTATCTAAACCTTTAATCTCGAATGGGAAATGAGTGAATGTGCGCCTAGGGTTGCAGGTGAAGCCATTTGAGTATGCGTCACAGTCGCAGTGGTGTTTATCAGTAATGCAAGCTGATCGTAAGATCCAGGCTCCCTCCGGAATACTGGAAGTTGGCGGCAGAGAATGAAGGGGCACGTAAAAAGGCTTTTACATCGTTTGAAAAACCGTAGCCTTCAGTTGGTATCCCCAAGATGTTGGTGTCGAGCTTCCCGTTCATATTTTGATCGTGGATGACTGCAAGCGCATACCTTCCCGGCGGGATACCTTCAAAGTCGCAAGTCGCTTGTGTTTCTCGGATTTTCAATACAATGACGTGCCTTGCCGAACGGAGTACATCTCCCGGGTACCCCTCGGGCGAGTCAAAAAGTGCGCAATCTACCGTTCCAATGCTATTTTTTATGTCGAGAATCTTTACATGGATTCCGGGGCATGATGTTTCGGCAGCAAGGGCAGGAAAACTTGTCAGCACCAACACGGCAAGAAATGCGGTTAACCAACAGGCAGCAGATAGTATCCCCATTTTGGTCATTGTGTTTTCCAGCCCCTGCCTCATCATTTTCTTTACCTCACATTGCAAAGGTATATCTACTGATCTATGCATGGCTTTGAATGGTTGAGTGTCTCAGGCTCCTCGATGCCGGTTTGCCCAGTTGCCGGAATCGAGGAGCCTCTCTTCAATTGTAATACGCTAGACTCTTTCCCATAATCTAGACGACCTAAGGCGCGTCAGCGTCGGCCAGGGTGGCTGCGCAACCCTTTGATAAAAAGGAAGATGGTTCCCATAACCCCTGCGGTAACCATAAGTTGACCGATACTATGGTGCCATCCGGCGTCTCGTGGCGCAACCACCAGCAGCGACCCGGAGACCATAAGCGCTGCAGAAATGACGGCATCTTTAAGCCGTCCGAGGTCGCGTGTGACGCTACCTCCCAAAGCCTCAAGGGAAGGTGCTTGTACGCGGCCCAGATTGCCTTCGGCAATACGTCTCAGAATACGGCGCGTGTCGCCGGGCGCATCAATTACCAAGCGCTCCAGTTCGCGTGCCAGCTTGCCTGTCTTGTCCTTGATCCGCTCCGGTGAAAAGTGTTGCTCAGTCAGACGTGAGATCTCTTCCTGAAACGATTCCATGTAGTTATGCTGCGGATCGAGTTGGTGTATCATTGATTCCAGGATGACGAAGGCACGCGTCAACAGGAAAAACTCGGCAGGATTGTGGACTCCATGCCGGCTTCCGGCACGCAATAGCGTTTCAAACGTATGTGCGATTGAAATATCCGTAAGATCGTTCCTATGGATTTCATGGAGCACCGCTTTTAAGTCCATCAACAGTGCCGCACCTTTGACATTTTCGCTCGCCGGTGACATTTCCAGGTAAGCATCTCTGACGGCCAGCGCATCGCCTTTTACGACCGCTTCGAGCAGATGTTTCAGCGAGTCGCGCATCGCCTCGTCTAGTTCGCCTGTCATCCCAAAATCGAGAAGGGAGAGCCGTCCGTCAGGCAAAACCAAGACGTTGCCGGGATGCGGGTCGGCGTGAAACAAACCATCTTCGAAGATCGTTTGAAGCATCAGTCTTACCAAGGTTTTGATCGAGCGCGGAATCGCTTCAGGGTGCGACTTGGCGTAGAGGTCCACCCGTTCACCGTCCGAAAATTCCATCGTCAGCACATTTCCGTTTGAACGCTCTGCAACGACATCCGGAATCCAGAGGCCGGGTACATCCGCCAGCGCGGTACGAAAGAGCGTTATGGAGCGCGCCTCTTGCAGAAAATCAGTTTCCCGAATCAGGCTGTTGGCAAATTCACGCACCAAGACAGGGAGATCGAATGCGTGCAGACGCGGGATGATACTTTCCACAAGCGCCACCAGGTTGGTCAGCGCCGCAATATCCGTGGAGATCATCTTTTCAAGGTCGGGTCGCTGCACCTTTACGGCCACATGACGCCCATCCCGCATTGTCGCTTCATGCACCTGGGCGATGGTGGCGGCGGCAAGCGGTATTTCGCTGAAAGACGTGAACGAATCCGTCAACGGGACGCCAAGTTCGGCTTCTATCGTTGCGCGCACAACGCCGTAACTCATCGCCGGCAACTGATCGTGCAGCAACTCCAACTCATCGATGTAGGCGTCCGGCAGCAGGTCACGCCGCAACGCGAGTACCTGCCCGAATTTGAGAAAGGTTAGCCCCAGTTCCTCGAAGGTCTCCCGTACCTCTTTCGGCGGCGGCCAATGTCTCTTGCCACGCAGGGCGCCCAGGATCTTGTGTCGGGCCAGCACGCGCAGGATTTGCATTAGTCGCGGCACCGCGCGCAGCAGGTTGCGTTTTCCCAGGTCGACCATTACAGCCATATACTCCTCCCAACAGTCTACCTTGCGCGATTACCGGAACCCGACCATTGGGGGAGGCCAGGTCATCAGGCTGACGACGCATCCTTCATGCAGCAGGTGGAAATGATTTGGGATACGAGCCCAGGCGTAGCAGGTAGTTGAGGTTTTTGCGCGGACAGAGGCCAAAGGGGTGACGGATGCATTCCGATCGATGTCATCGTTCAAGATCTGCTTGCGCTCAAGGTCTCGGCGAATGGTATGGCGCAGTGCGCCAGGAGCGTCTATGCGGGCTTGTCTAGGCATACTGCAAAGCTTGCCACAGGATTAGCAGTTATCAATACTTATGCATGATTCATTGACATCCCACTGGGGTTGCCCCCTTCAGTTCGCACCTGCTGTTCCCGGGTAAGATCAGTTTCTCCACTTGCACCCCACGTTCCAGGCCCTAAACTTTATACCTGCAATCTTATCAGGCCCTAAGGGCACCCCCCTGCCAGACACAACACGAACGAGACCATGCTAGTACGCGACATGACCTTGGAGACCGCCATGAGTTGCGACGACGAAACCGTATGCGTTATCGAGGAGCTGCAATTGTTTATGCAGGAGCAGATGATTGCCCACCTGCGGCATGAACAGGAGGGTCGCGAGGAGCGCTCAAGATTCGCGCTTGCACAGGTTTATCTGTGCGGCGAAATGCTGAAGGTATTCCTGCAAGATCTGGACTGGGAGGACTTCAGGGAGACTCTCGAGGATTACGTCTACTCCCAAACTGATGGATACCAGGAGGCACGCGAAGCTGGTGACAGGGTACAGGCCAGCGTCATGCTTGCCAGGGTCCGCTGCACACGACGGCTGTTGCTACGCCTGCATAATCCGGCACGTCAAGCACTGCTCGCCAAGACGAAAGCTGTGGGGCCCAGCTTGTCGCTCAACGCCATCAAGGGACACGACACCGTCGGATATTTTGACGAGGCCGAGCTTTTTTCGCAAAAGTACCAAGATATCTGGTCCTTTCAAGAAGGGGAGGCGCCCCGGGAAATCGATCCTGAGCATACGCGGTTGGAATACGAGGCCAAGAGGTTACTAAAGGAGATAAAGGATAAGCTTGAGACAGCGGAGTCCCAGGGACGTTCGAACACGGCATATTTCAGGGCACAGCAACGCGCATGTGAGGGGTTGTTCCCGTATTTCTCCGAGCCTAAGGACTGGGAAAAGCTCCAGGATTTTTTGCGCGATCGAATCGAAAGCTCCTGCCTTTATTACCAACAGGTGCGTCAAGCTGGCGACCATCCTGCTGCAGTGTCGATTCTTGCTTATCTATGGTTCTTTAAGACGCTGCTGCGACGAGTGTCGTCTCCTATGCGCCGCAGAGATTTGCGACGCGCTATAAAGGGGGCGCTCATCATTCACTGAACAGCGATGGCGACTGCCATGTCTCGGCCGCTGCGCATAGCATTCCCCCCGGGGGGCGCCCACCTGGTCTCCGGGGATTACCCAGGGGAACCGGGGTTTAAAAGTACACCGGCAGGGTGAAATAAAATGTCGCACCTGTGTCCACCTCCCCTTCAGCCCAGATCTTCCCGCCGTGGCGCTGGATGATCCGCTGCGCCGTGGCGAGCCCTATGCCGATCCCTTCAAACTCTGAGCCGTGCAACCGCTCGAAGACCTTGAAGAGGTTTTTCTTGTAGGTCATGTCGAAACCTGCTCCGTTATCCCTGACGAAGTACACCTCCTGGCCGGAAACAAAGGACTTGCCGAATTCGATGCGAGCCGACGCTTTGCGTGAGGTGTACTTCCAGGCGTTTCCCAGCAGGTTTCCGAGCAGTTGGCACAACAGGTGGTAGTCGCCCAGGACGGTGATCCCCGGTCCCACGCGCTGTTCCACCTTTCGCTGCGGCTCGGTCTCTTTGAGCATGCGCAAGGTGGTTGCCGCGATCTCGCTCAGGTCGACTTTTTCCGGTGCGATCTCCGTTCTGGCCACCCGTGACAATTCCAGGAGATGGTCGATCAGAGCACCCATCCGGTTCGAAGCCGATCTCATGCGTTCCAGGTAATCGCGGGCCTGTGCGGGAAGGGTTTCTGCGAAATCTTCGATCAGCATGGCGCTGAAGCTGTTGATGTGGCGCAAAGGGGCGCGCAGGTCGTGGGAGACGGAATAGCTGAAAGATTCCTGTTCGCGGATTGCCGCTTGCAGGTCAGCGGTACGCTGGTTTACCCGCTGCTCCAGCAGTTCGTTCGCCAGCTTCAGATCGTTTTTGCTCTTGAGCAACTCCTGCTGCATCCGCTTTTGTTCGGTAATGTCGCGGGTAAATTGCAGGATCAATCCGCTTTCGGGGAGATAGGCCGCGCTGACCTCCACGTCGAGGATACTGCCATTTTTATGGTGCTCGCGGGTCTCGAACCGGCCGTACCCCCGCTCCTTGATCAGCGCGATGTGGCCGGCACTGCTCTCTGCGGCCTCGAGGTCGCGCAGGGTCTTGGTAAGCAGCTCCTCGCGGGTATAGCCACGCATCTGGCAGCTGGTTTCATTTGCTGAGAGGATGCATCCCTCGCTATCTACCACACAATAGCCTTCCATTGCGGTATTGGTCAGGATCTCCAGTTCGCGGTTGGCCTGGAGCAGCGACGCCTCGGCCTTTTTCCGCTCGGTTATGTCAAAGGTCAGGTCGGCAAACAGTAACACGGTGCTGACGTCGGCTTCGGTATACTCATCCGGTTTGTTGCCGATTCCCAAGATGGCGACGATCCGCCCGTTTCTCTTGACCGGCACCACCAGTTCCCTTATTACGGGCGCGTGACCGGGCGGCAGGCCGCGCCGGTGCTTCAGGCTGGCATAGTCGTTATGGATGACTGCCTCCCGGCGCCGGATGCATTCCAGCCAAACCCCAGCCTTGTCGATGCTGTAGTGCCCGCCTCTGTTCTCCACCTGGCAAAACAGCGTCGCTGTCCGTGTGGACCATTTATTCAGGATCACGCACCTGGTGTGCTCGTCGTAAACGTGATAAAAGCCGATGACGCTCCCGGTGAGCCTTTCCAGCTCATCCAGAACTTCCACGAGGAGTTCATCGAGGGTGTGGGAATCGGCAAACTGCATCAGGTGGATACGGGAGAGGTGGATGTCATTGACCCGTTTCTGTTCGGAGATGTCATGCATGGTGACAAACACCTGGTACGGGGCCGGTTCACCCTCCCGGAAAAGCGGGACGGCGTTGAGGTTCAACCAGATAAAGCGCGCCTGCTGCCGGTTTTGCACTCCGGCGACGAAATTCCTGACCGGTTGCCCGGTGCGCAGAGCGACCATGGATGGGTGCTGCTCGGGGGGAAGGTCCGATCCGTCCTCCAGTATGACCCGCCACCCCGGATCTTCGGAGGTGCGTCCCATGAAGCAGTCGCGGGTCAGGCCGAACATGTCCAGTGCAGCGGGATTCACATCGACCAAAGAACCATCCACCGCTTGGTAAAAGGCGCCTTGGGCCATAGTCTCGAACATAACGCGGTACTTGTCTTGAAATTCAAACATTGGGCACTCCACCGCGCTTGGTGCTAACAACGTAATACCAGTTTGTTAGCATGGAGCGCAGGATGGGAAACGGAAGATTCTCATCACAAAACAAGGATTAAGGCGGTTCCAATAAGGCAGCAACCTTAAATTAAACCAATCAATTATGCAATCAGAAATAGCGAACTAGCTCATTGGATGTTCCATATCCAGCTGTAAAAAAACGAAAGCCTGCGCGGGCTCCTTCGGGTTGATCAGTCAAATATGGCGGTCATGCTAATAGTAACAGTCTTGCTTGACGATTTTCCATCCATCGCACCTTCATTTATCATTTTTACCGTGTGATATTAGCCTCTTTCCTTTGCCTGCACCGTTGTTTTTATCTGGCACGATAGTTGCCATTTCGTCTCTTGGGAACCGTTACACTGATTTGGCAGTGTCCTCTGGCGATAGGAGGTAAATCATCAGTGAGGTAAGCCAATCGAGGCCGTAAAATGACACAAATCGATGACAGCAAACTGGACAAAGTTGTTACTATGCGCCAGCGCGCTGAAGAACAACTAAGTGGTCTGGGCGAGGGAGCGACCTTCTTTTTCACTTTGGAGTGAACCCTCTTCATCAATATCGATGCTGGTTTTACAGGTGCCAGGATTTTGTCGACAGCCTCACGCTAAAAATAGCCGGTCACCTGTAACGGACGGCTTAGAATATAGTAATATAGCAGACAACAGAAGCGGTCCATGTCTTGCCATTGTCTTGTGACTCGACAGGTGCAAGCGAAGAAGTCCGGTCATGGCGTGAAAACACGAATCTTGCGGAGAGACACCTTAGATGGCTAGAAATTAATGGCTGGAATTGGAATGGTGTTCCGCTAGGGAGTTCAGTCCATGAGATGGTTGTCAATCCTGCTGATGGCCGGCTTATACTGTACGGTGAGCATAACAGCTCGTGCTCAAGGTTCTGACCCGCTTGCAGGCCTGAAACAGTTCGGCGATTTCCCTAAGATCGATATTAAGCGCTTGCTGGGCGGCGAGATCCTCTCCCAGCGCGGGCCGTTGATGAAATTTCCCAACGGCATCTCGTCCCAGCTCATCTTTGCCGTTCCGACTTCTCCGGCGGAGACTGTCAAACGGCTCCAGACGTGGGACTCCAAGCGTTGTCCGTCTCTGAAAGTGTATGCGTCACAGGAGCTTCGCGACCCCTGTGAACTCAAGGAATTCAACAGCCTCTACCGCTACCTTGATCCCAGCCTTCGTCCCGTCCGGTGGCTTTTGGACCAGACCATGGCCACATCCGGGAAAAGCTCGTCACTGAACCTCACCCAGATCGAAGCAGTGGTGCTTGCCGGTTGTGTAGGGAAAAACGCCAGTCCTGAAACCGTCGGGTCATGCTGGGCCAATTTATTGTTCGCACGAGCCGCGGGCTTTCAACGCAACGGGTTCGCCAGCACGCTTCCTTACGATTTCGAGGAAAATCCCGTAGACCCGGCCCGGCACCTTCGGTCAATGCTGCAGGAGCAGGTTGGAATCTCACGAGAATTCGCACCTTTGCTGCAGAGGGTCGGCCTGGCGGACGGCAGAGCCGGAACCCCAATCAGTCCCTCTTACTACTGGAGGCTGTTCCAAGCAGATCACCATGCCACCCTCAGCCTGGGAGCGGCTTACGATATGGGGGTCGGGGACCATTACCAGCGGCTGGAAATCGAATACTATGTGAACGGCACGTACTACACCTCCGCCACTCTCTATGAAATCTGGCCGATCCGGGAGGGCGGAAGGACCGGTTCCCTTGTATGGTGCGACGTACTGTGCTCGGCCCCCGCGCTCCGGTTCGCGCCAGGGATTGAACGCCTTGCCTCAGGTGTCATCTTGGTCCTGGAATTCAAGAAAATGGTCCGCTGCTTTCAGGATAGTTTTAAGACCCCATGACAGGCTTCCGCGCCAGCACCAAGGGGATGGACATGGAAAACAGTTGCTACAAGGCAGGTATTTTGGTTGCTCTGCTGGCGGCGGCGCTGGCAATGCCCGCAAGGGTTTGGGGGGCCGAGATACCCGTCTTCCAGGAACTCGACGTCACCCAGGGCATCGTCGGGAGGTCGACAACCCTCCGGGACAACCTGCATGTCGGCCCCTTAAGCGAACTGAACTCGGACGTGAAATACGTCGTCTCGCCGCAACTCAACAAGGACCTTCTGTTGCGGGTCGGCGCCGAATGGCAGCGTTTATCATTCCCCATACGGCAGCACGTCGTGGCTCCGGACACGTTGCAACAGGCCAGCGCAATCCTGGGATTGGACAACCAGTTCGCCGAGCAATGGCTCATGCGCGTGGAGCTGCAACCCGGCCTGTACGGTGATTTAAGCCAGCCTGGCTGGCGCCGCTTTGACGCACCACTCAAGTTGGGATTTGTCTACCTGGTTGATGCCGATCTTCAGTGGTTCTTTGGTATGCGCGTTGACGTCAGGAGCCAATATCCCGTTTTCCCTGCGGCCGGCGTTCGCTGGAAGTTCAGCGATGTCTGGACCCTGGATATGCAATTCCCGAATCCGCGTATTGAGTACGACGTGAGCGATAAATTCCAGGCATATCTCGGTATAGGAATACTGGCCGGGACCTACGTGGTCGGGGATCATTTTGGTACTGACCGTGGTCTCCCGCAGCTCAATAACGCCACGCTCGATTATACCGAAGTTCGCCTTGGTCCCGGTTTTTCGTGGAAGGCTCGCCCCAACCTGACTCTGGAAGCCGAAGCCGGGTATGTGCTGTATCAAACCTGGGATTTTTTTGATCAGCACATTAGTCCGACTAACCACCCCCTGCCCTATCTGCAACTTGCCGCTCACGCCAGGTTCTGAATCGACGTTGAAGTCAGTTGCCCTGATGCCTGCGCTCTATGGCGCGATAAAAAGTCGCCTTATATCATACGCTTGGGGATGTCCTGAGTTAAGAGGGCACCCCCCGATTCTGCTGACGAACCGAAATTTCAGGTATGAGATCCTATGAAAACTTTATTCCGAATACCGATCAGGTGGCAACTCATAATCATAGTCGTCATTGTCGCACTTCCCGCAGCGGGGATCATTATCTATTCCGGGGTTCAGCTGAGAGATCGCGTTATCAATGATGCACGCATGAATACCCAAAGACTTGTCGACAGGATTGCATCAGAGCAGCGGATTGTGGTTGCTTCTGCACGACAACTTCTTGTTTCCGTGTCTCAATTGCCCGAGGTCAAGGAGGGAAAGTCTACCGAGGTGAATCTGGTTCTAAGCGGAATTCTCAAATTGAGCCCCAACTTCTCCAGCTTATACATCGCGGACACTACCGGCACCATCTGGGCTTCGGCCAAACCTATTGCCAATAGAATCAGCATATATGACAGGCGATACTTCAAAAACGCCATTGCAACCGGGCAAATTTCATCCGGCGAATTCCAAATCGGTAGAATTTCCAACAAACCGTCCCTGAATTTGGGGTATCCGTATAGAAACAACCAGGGTGAGATTGTTGGGATCTTAGGCGTCGGAATTTCTTTGAGCGATTACTGGCTCAGCATGAAACGAACTAAGTTGCCCGCTGGAACTGATATGACCCTCATTGACCACAAAGGGCTCATTCTACTCAGTTCCACCGACCCTGAAAAACGCCGTGGAAAGCTTTCCAATCGTGCTTTATTCAAGAAGATGCAGGAAGGTCCAGATGCAGGTTCGACTATCGAAGTCGGCGTTGCCGGCGATTCACCACGGCAAGAACGTTATGTAAGCTATCAAAAGTTGACTCTTGAAGGTGAGCAGTCGCCCTATATGTATATCCGGGTGGGGATTCCGGTCCAGTCTGCCCTGTCAGAAGCAAACGAACAGATAGTCAAAAGTATGTCGCTGTTTGCATTAGTTCTGGTATCGGCACTGTTTCTGGCTTGGTTTGTCGGCAAACGATCAATCGCGGACCCGATATACCTGATGAAACGAGCCTCGCGAAGCCTTGCCGATGGCGACCTTCGGATCCGGATTTCCGATCTTGTACAGGGAGGCGAACTGGGCGAACTTGGCGAATCGTTTGATGCCATGGCCCAGAAAATTACGTCGAGAGAACGATTTCTTAACACGATCATCGAGACTGAGCCGGAATGTGTGAAGCTGCTGGATGCCGAGGGACGGTTCCTGATGATAAATCCAGCCGGTCTGAAGGCGATTGGAGCCGAATCTTTCGACCAAATCAAAGGACAGAGTATATTCCCTCGGATAACGCCTCAATATCGTGATTCCTTTATAAAACTCACCAACGACGTTTTTCAGGGAATGACCCGAAATCTAGAGTTCGAGGCGGTGTGCATCAATGGAAAGCATGTATGGTTTGACACTCGTGCCGTGCCTTTTCGCAATGATGTTGGAGAAATAGTGTCAGTACTTGGTATTACGCGTGACATAACGGATCGTAAGCTTGCAGAGAAGTCACTGGCCGAAAAACGGCGTCAGCTGGAAGAACTCAACATACATCTGGAACATCGTGTTGCCGAGGAGGTGTCGGAGTCTCGCAAAAAGGACCAGATCCTGATACAACAGGGCCGTCAGGCTGCAATGGGGGAGATGATAGGCAACATCGCCCACCAGTGGCGTCAACCGCTAAACACTCTGGGGCTGATCGTTCAGGAATTACACATGACTTATGGCCACCCCGAATTCAACAAAGAAAGTCTTGAAGCAAAAGTTAAGAAGGCCATGGAATTGATATCGCACATGTCACGAACCATAGATGATTTCAGTAATTACTTTAAACCGGAAAAGGAGAGGATACTATTCAGTGTCAATCAGGCGGTCGCTAAGGCCATTTCTCTCATCAGACCAAGTTTTAATAACCTTAACATCAATGTTGAGGTCGATGCACTCCCAAATGTTGAAATCAACGGATATCCGAACGAGTATTCGCAAGTACTGCTCAACATCCTACTCAATTGCCGAGATGCGTTTGAAGGAGGCAACATCGGCAGGCAACCGGTTATCAGGATAGCTGTTTTCAAACAAGACAGCAGGTCGGTGGTAACCGTTGCCGACAATGCTGGAGGCATTCCAGAAGATATCATCGACAAGATTTCCGATCCCTATTTTACCACTAAGGGCCCAGACAAAGGCACGGGAATCGGGTTGTACATGGCGAAAACCATAATAGAGAAAAACATGGAAGGAAGGCTTTTCTGGCGCAATACGGCCGATGGTGCGGAGTTCAGGATTGAGGTCTGATTTCCTACTGCGGATGCATGCTTCGCCGCCCACCTCACGATGGGCCGACGCTTCACTTG
>Ga0208789_1000732_pt1 | contig 25588 bp, 26 predicted proteins | sample Methanotroph_Enr_FD_187368 | JGI IMG/M metagenome (GOLD analysis project Ga0208789, IMG submission 187368) | Enriched soil microbial communities from Old Woman Creek wetland in Ohio, USA - Methanotroph_Enrichment_5 (SPAdes) (version 2) | ecosystem: Environmental > Terrestrial > Soil > Wetlands...
TGATATAGGTCCGGATCTTTCCTTTACGATTTCCTCCAAGTGAAATATACAGATAATCCCGTAGCCAGCTTGAAAGCGAGATATGCCAACGCCTCCAGAATTCCGTAATACTTGCCGACTGATAAGGCGAATCGAAATTAGCCGGAAGTTTGTATCCCAACAACAATGCAATGCCAATAGCCATATCGGTATAACCCGAAAAATCGCAGTAAATCTGGAGCGCATAACCATACACACCAAAAAGGTTTTCGAGACCTGTATAAAGACCGGGATTATCAAAAATCCTGTCCACAAAATTTATGCTGATATAATCAGAAATAACTGCTTTTTTAAACAGGCCTACACAAATAAGGAATATGGCTTTCCCGAAATCTTCCTTACTTACAAACGGCGTTTTGCGGACCTGCGGCAGGAAAACCGAAGCCCGTACAATGGGTCCGGCCACCATTTGAGGGAAAAATGTTACAAAGAATGCGAATTCCGATATATTTTTAACCGGCTCAATGTTCCGGCGATAAATATCGATGGTATAACTGAGACTTTGGAAGGTGAAAAACGATATCCCTACAGGCAAAAAGATATTCAGCGGATCAAAAGGTTTATTCACCATATCATACACAATACTCATGAAGAAGTTGGTGTACTTGAAATAAACCAGCATACCAATATTCACAACCAGGCTGAGGACCAGGAAAAGGGTTCGTCGTTGCTTTATTTCGGTACGGGCAATTTGCTTTGCCAGGTTGAAATCCACTACGGCTGTGATAAGTAATAGAATAAAATACAGCCCGCTTGATTTATAATAAAAGAAAATTGAGAATAGTGTGAGATAGATATTCTTGAGTGTATTGTGCTTGTAAACAATACTATACACAGCTATAAACCCCAGAAAGAGAAATAAAAAGAACCCGCTGCTAAAAATCATCGGTTCACGTGGGTTGTACGCAAACTCCTGAAAAAATTTATGAAGATCAATCTGATGCATACTTCAAATAGCTGTCTATTAAGGCATTGTAAAGAAGCAGGCCTTGAACGGCATATCCTTGCCTGTTAAAATGAATACCATCTTTTTGCATCATACCGGCTTTACGCCATTCGCTGCAGGAACCTAACCCTCCGGTAATGCTATACATATCCCAGCAAGCAATACATTCCTGTTGAGCAAATAACTTTAAAGCCCGCTGAACAGCTTCAAGATATGGATTGTTATATTTTTTACGAAAATAGTCATCAGTCGGAGTAGCTATCAGGATGCCGCATTCAGGGTTTACCGATTTTATGTTGTGCACCATTGTAGAAACGGATCCAATTATTTCATCTACAGTCACTTTTATATCTGCTCCTTCGTTGGTCCCAAGTGAAATAATTATCAGATCAGGCTTCAAAACCTGCATTTGTTTATAAAACAACGGCGAATCATTATAATCGGTGAAACGAGCACCGTTAATACCCACACTATGATATAAGATACCGGGTTTGCTGTTTTTAAGAATTAAACCATTAATTATGATTGAGCTTTCGTCGGGTTCAGTTTGTTCAGCTTGTATGCGAACATAATTTGAAGGATGTTGAAACCGGACTGTTGTGGCTACTTCACCAGGCTCAACTGGACTGGCAGACATAAGATACCCTCCCTTTGAATCAGAATCCATAAACCGGCAGTCGAATTGTAGCGAATCCTTGGGATGAATCAGAGTTACCTGATTGAAAGCATAATCGAGATCATCGTGGTTAAAAGTTGTAATATCAAAATATGCACCATTTTCTCCTGAAAACATTGATATTCCGGATATCCCGGGGGCAGGTATATGATTCTGGCTGTTTATTTTTGCTACCGTCCAGCTAACATTAGTTGAAGAATGGTAATCCACCGGTTCGTTGGTACCTGCTACCCGCAACGGGAACACCAATCCCCGGCCTGCATTACCAAACCGGAGTTGAAGGTCTTTACGAATTTCCCGTGTCAGGAAATCGGCCTGGATATGTGAATCCCCGATATGAAGTATATTGATTTGATTGGTATCCCCGTTTTCGAGTTTTAATAGTTTATTGAAAAACGGCTGCAAGTACTTTGCATTTATCAGCGTATCGGCTTCATAATTGATAAAAGGGTATTCAACAGAAACAAGCGTATCTGTATCACTTTCCTGACCTTTTATCCCAAAAGAGATGAACAGGAAACTTATGAGCAATAAAAAACTATTTCGCATTGACAGCAAGACTATTCCTCCTTTTTTTGTAATTTTCTACTTCGTTAATAAAACTATGGGCTAATAACAGGCCTACTTTCCTGCCTCCGGCAAAATTGAGGTGTGTGAAATCTTTGTTGGCCAGAGCCGGACTGGAGTTGACAAATCCTGCCATCGAATTTTCTCCGCCCATGGCTTCGAAAAGATTCCAGAAAAGCAATTTATTGTCAAAAGCAATTTTTTCCTGTGCCTGGATTAGTTTTGGAATTACAGGCATGGTAACAAATTCTCCCTGGCTTCGCTGGCTGCGGTCCGAAACGGATAAAAGCAATATGGGCGTTCCGGGAAAAGCATCTTTCAGTTTGTTGATCAGCCTGTTCATACCCTTCATGTAGCCTGTAAAATTATCAGTCTGTGAATTTGAAACATTTAATCCGAACTGAAGAACTATCATATCGTATTGTAATAAGCTGTCGAATGAAGCCAGATACTTTCCGGAAATTGCCTGAAGTCCCAGGCCTGAATTGCCTTTGATGGCAAAGTTATCGATATAGAATCCTGTTTCATCCTCAAGGGATGCCCCGAAACAAGTAATTCCACCCTGGTGAAACCTTGCGCTCACTTGCCGGATAGTATCAGCCTGGACAGTGATCATGGAAGGCATGGCAGCCATATTCATTTCCATAACACGGCTGTCTTTTCTGTTAATCAGGATGTGTGCTTTCTGATTGCTGGCCGAGGTGTAAAACAACCTGAAAGTGTTGAAAGTAGAAGTATGTTTAAAACGGTCGGTTCCTTTGTAAAACACATAATTCCCCGAATCGGGCAAATAACTGAATCCATTGATGCCCAACTTATTTAAGGATGGGTTCGATAGGATTGAAGATGTATTCCATCCGCCAAATGAATGAATCACCGAGCGCCTGAATCCGGCAATTTCGGAAGTAATAGGAACGAACCCAACACCATTTCCCCCATATAAGCTTTGGAGAGTATCGCGCAGATCACTTACCAGAATATCACCATCCGAAAAGGAATCGCCATACCAGGCAATACGCACTTTGCCTTTTTTTTCTTTCGCTTTCAGCAAATGAGCGAACAGTTTGTCGAGTGGATACTTTTGCCCTGTAAAATTCCGGAAACAAACCACCCCCTGAGGGCAGGATTCAGAGTCGGGGGCAAGTGTATCTTTGAACTGTATCTGTTTCAGCACGGAGCTGTCGTTGGCTATAATATCCGAAAAAATACTTACAGGTTTAATGGTATATCCCATTAAACTCCTTTCTTCAGTAAACAAGGATAAAATAACCAAAATACCAGCAACAGCCAATGTAAAGTAAAATGCCTGTGGGATATAATTCTTGCTCATTAATTCTATGAAAAAGGAGGCTATAGTGGGTATATCTGATTTGATACGAAATCTCCTGTCTCAGGCAGGTTAATTTCGATAAAAAATAAGGATGCAAAAGTAGGGACTTTTAAAATACCGGCACTCTTGATTATTTGGAAACTATATCAGAGTTTTTGTGTTTTTCTTTAATAGGATTAGACTCTAATATATCACTTGCATATGTTTATTGTTAATCAAAATTAAAAAGTATACATCGCAATGAAAACCAGAAAGGGGCATAACTCACTCTTATTTAAATGGGTTAGGATTGAATTCCCACAAATCTTTATAACTTCTAACGATGTCCCAACTACTTCCCCCACCATATGATTTGGCGCCCATACCAATGTATGTTTTATTATTTAATCCAAATACAACATTATTCCATTTACCTGCGCCAATATAATCCTCCTTTCTAATCCAAGAATCTGAATTTATCTGATATTCCCATATGTCTGAAAAACCGTTATAGTTCTGAGCGTCATCCCCTAATCCAACATAGACTTTCGAATCACGTATGAAACTTATCGCCATTGCACGACCCCTTCCATGAAAATTATTCTTACTAGACCAGGAATTTGTTAAAGGAGAATATTCCCAAATATCATTATACGCTTGATATAAGTCGTATCCCATGCCAACATATCCTTTCCCATTTATACTAAAAGATATAACACCAGATCTTTCACTACCAGGGAAGTCCGGGATCTGAGACCATTCCTTTGTAACGGGATTAAATTTATAAAACTTTTTATTGCCAATTCCCACATAAACCGAGCCATCAATAACAAAATTTGTATGTAAGATTCCACTTCCCGGATATTTGGTTTCAGCACTCCAGGTGTCAGTTATTTCGTTATATTTATAAATGATTTTATCGTCAGCACAACTCACATATGCAATGTTGTTAATTACAAATCCTCCATTTCGGGGATAAGGAATGAAGGGAGTATTCCTTTTTAGTGTCCAGGAATCAGCAATTGGATCATATACCCGCACTTTTTGAGATTCAATGCCACTTGTATTTAAATCACTGTTATACTCAATGCCTCCAATCATATATCCTTTATTATTTAGGGATAAATACACCGAAGAATGAATCCCATCTCCCGTATAATCATTCTTCTTTAACCATGAATAGATTACCATGTAAGGATCTTGAGATTTACAGGTCATCCCTGCTATAGTTAAAGTTATATTAACATTACCTCTATTTTTAATTAACGGGCTTTCGACGTATATAACGTTGTTTGACAGGGAATCAATTTTAGCAACAACATCACCAAATTTTACTTCAATACCGGTTGAATTTCCAAAGTTTGCGCCTTTGATCTCAATTTTTTCACCTGCAAATCCTTGCTGCGGGAAAAAACTACTTATAACAGGAGGTAAACTACCTGAACTTATAAAAGATTCCTGATTGCTATAAACTATATATTTACCGGCTAATAAATAGGCTCTCACATAGTAGGTCTCACCCTTTTCTAAACCACTAGTAATTGAATCATTAAAACTACCATCATTTAAAGATTGTTCAGACTTCTTTCTACTGGCAGATAATACAGGCTTTGGTTTTTTACTCAATACAAAACCATATTCTTCAAGCTTAAATCCATTAGTAGAAATAATCTTTCCAGTTAAAATGACACCATTACTAATCACATCAGGCGAATTAATGAGCAGAAAAGGATATTTAAATCTTGGCTCAGCATCCTTTTTACATCCGACTAAAATGAAATTTATAGCTAAAAAAAACAGTAAAATGAATTTTTTCATGGTTAAAATATTACACCAAAATTAAGGTTAAGATCATTAACACTGTATGTGCTAGACCTTGTGATGAAAAACGGATGAGAATTGTATCTCAGTTCAAAAAACACTGAGTTTCTATAATTAAGCAGGTAATTACAACCCATTCCAAAAGATAATTTTATCTGATTTTTGTTTATACGTTCTTCATTCGATTCTTTTTGAATTTCAACAATATTGTTCTGAACTTCTGTTCTGTAAATGGAATTCTCATTTTTAAATAAATAAGAATAAATAATCCCACTGTTTATAAATAGGTGAACTTTCTTAAACGGATATGTATAGCGAATAAGAACCGGAGTATTTATGGCAGATACATTTACAACTATATTTGTTTCAATATTATTCTGAAATTGCTGATTTGAAAATGCATTTTTACAATAGTATATTTCAGGGTGGAATGTGAAATCACTCCTGAATATGGGTAAATCAAGAAAGAAGCCGATTAACAATGAGTGGTCAATAATAGATTTTGCATTATATAAATCACCAGCGCCTGATGAATTCTCAGGAAAGACTGATAAATATGAACTATTCAAGCCTAAATATAAGCCATATTTTGAAAAAGGATAAGGACGATTTTCACAACTATTGAATTTCTTAAAAAAGAAAGATAATGACTTCTTATTAAACCTGACAAAGTTAACAGCTTCGCTAACAGTTTGACAATCTGAACAGTAATTCGACAAGGTATTACGAAATACTGAACTATCTCCAGATTTTTCAATTAGTTCTATGAAATAAGTACTATCGCGCTCTATATAAAATCGTTTTGAGCTTTTATCACAATAATAATATAAAGCGATTCTCCCTGTAACCAGCTGTTCTAAAAAAACCCGCTTAGTTTCATTCTTTAATTGAATATATTTAGAAAAATATTTCTTGTCATTATACCGATACCATGTAATATCATTTGGAGTATGAATAACAACAGTGCCATTTATTGCTTCTCTACATATTTGCGAATTTTCAATTTCATTTCCTTCGATAAAATTTATCATTTTCGTTATGCTATCGTTGCCTATCATTGCTCTTTGAGAGAATATAGCTAATGGTAAGATTAGTATTAAGATTAGTAAAAGGAAGTGTTTATTCATACAATATCATAGATTTGGTTTTACGTTATCTTTAATAATTGGAAAATCATAACCGGTCATAAGTAGATTTTATAATTTTATTAAACGCACACAATATGCATCAATCTTTTTGTCAAAATATATTTACATCAATAGATTGTCAATCCATTTGAAGAATTCAGAGTTCTTTCAGTTCTGCACCATTTAATACAGGGATATAATTCTTGAAAATCATTATTTTGCACCAATTCACGAATAAAATATAAATATACTTTAATATAAACGTTCAGATATTTTTGTTTTGAATTAAACGTAATGTTCAAAGCTGTCTTCTGGGTTATCCCATTTTACAGATTATATTCCAGATCATTCCCTTTCCTTTTTACATCACAAATATACATATATTATTAATAAAGAGAATTTACTTTAAAATATTGTTTAGCCCTATCGAAATTATTTTTAATCTCTCCAGTAAAACAAACTGACAGATAATTACTTCAAATAGTTTGCAATAAAGCACAAATCATTGGTTAAGAATATAATAAAAGATGAAATATTAAAAAAATATCCCTGGTAATTTTAACAATCTTTACTTTTACTGAAAATTCAATTTTACTATGAATAATACCGAATTCCGTGAATGGGCACATCGCCTGGCCGACCGCATGGCTGATTACTACGAACATATCAATGAATATCCAGTAAAATCAAAATAAAAAAAATCAAGTCTTATCTTTTTCTTCCGTTGTACCAGGTGTAACCATCCCAAATAATAATTGAGACGCCTTTGTCATTAGATTTTCCAACTTTCCAGTTTTTACCTTCCTGAGCATTCAATAATTCAATCGGGTAATTGGAATCGTCGGTAGCTTTCCAGTGGCCTTTTATTATTTTATTATCCCAAGAACTATTCCAGATATAAGTTTGATCATTATTTATTTTTATCCCCCCCGGCAGAACTCCTGTTCCGGCTGAATTATGCAAAACTCGCTGTTGGTTAGAGTAATCCGTTGTCACATAAGAAGTTCCTGGAACCCATAATTCATACTGACCTGTAAATTCAGATATATCAAATATTTTTTGGTGTGTGGTGTTTGTTTGTTTATTTTCATCGGTTTTCCTTTTGCTATAATCCGTTTTGACACCGTTTGTTCTGTCCGATTGAACGTTTTTTGGTTTGTCAACCCGAATTTCTTTAGCCTTATAAGGTTGAATTTCTTTAGCTTTGTAGGGTTCAATATCTTGGCCAAAACAAGAAAGATTTACACAAAATACACAGATTGTCAATAAAATACCAGCAACCAAAATTGAAGGAGATGTTTTCATAAGTTTGTAGAATTTCAAGATGTGTAATTGTTAAAGAAAACGTAAAGATAATATTTTCCCTCTTCGCACATTCTATTACAAAAAGCAAGCAAAAATTATTATGCGACGTATGGAACTTTGAAAATGGAAAATCCAACATTGAAAAAGTAAAATTAAAAATTGAAAAAAGTAAATTTATCTTTGTAAATGGCAATTTGGACTTTGAAAATGGCAATTTGAATTTTGAAAAGTCCATTTCCGATAGTGTGAAATTTTATCCCTCCGATTCTCACAATTCTTACTTTTACAGAAAAATTAAGCTTGCTATGAATAATACCGAATTCCGTGAATGGGCACATCGCCTGGCCGACCGCATGGCTGATTACTATGAAAACATTGAGAAATATCCCGTGAAATCGATCGTAAAACCAGGTGATATTTTAGCACAACTCCCTTCTTCTCCTCCTTCCGAAAGTGAAGATATGACCCAGATTATGAATGATTTCGAAAGTATCATAATGCCTGGGATCACGCATTGGCAAAGTCCTAATTTCTTTGCTTATTTCCCTGCCAACGGAAGCTATCCGAGTATATTGGCCGAAATGCTGACTGCTTCGCTTGGTACGCAGGGTATGGTATGGGACACCTCTCCTGCCGCGGCTGAACTGGAAGAAATGGTGATGAACTGGCTCAAATCCATGACCGGCTTACCTGCGAACTGGAGTGGAGTTATACAAGACACAGCTTCCACATCCACGCTTGTAGCCATTCTGAGCGCACGTGAACGAATTACGGCTTATGAAATTAATGAGAATGGATTTAAAGGAACTGAGAAGTTGCGTGTCTATTGCTCTACCGAAACTCATTCATCGGTCGAAAAAGCAGTGAAAATTGCCGGTATTGGGCGTAAAAACCTGGTTAAAATAGCAACCGACGCTCAATTCCGTATGGACACGAACCTGCTTAGCGAAGCAATTGCTAATGATATCGCTGCCGGATACATACCTCTATGTGTTGTGGCAGCTCTTGGAACTACTGGTTGCACTGCCGTTGATCCACTCGCCGCAATAGCTGAAGTTTGCGAAAAATACGGAACCTGGCTGCATGTGGATGCTGCTTATGCGGGAACAGCCCTGTTGTTGCCCGAATACCGCTGGATGATTGATGGGATTGAGAAAGCCGATAGCTTTGTTTTCAACCCGCACAAATGGATGTTTACCAATTTCGACATTTCAGCTTATTTTATAAAAGACAAGGAAGCCTTGCTCCGGACTTTTGAAATATTACCCGAATACCTCAAAACCGGAAACCGCGGACTGGTAAATGATTACCGCGACTGGGGCATTCAATTGGGACGAAGGTTCAGGGCGTTGAAACTATGGTTTGTAATACGCTCATTTGGCGTAAACCAGCTCCAGGCGAAAATAAGGGAACACATCCGCATTGCCCGCTGGCTCGAACAACAGGTTATTGCACATCCCGATTTCGAACTTTTGGCGCCGGTGCCGCTCAGCCTGGTATGTTTCAGGTACAAACCTGCCAGTTTTACCGGCCATGAAAACCTGAACCAAATAAATGAAGAGTTGCTCAGGGAACTCAACCATACCGGGAAAATATTCCTTACCCATACCAAACTCAACGGGCAATATGCTTTGCGTATGTCCATTGCAGGGACACTCACGACTCAGCAACATGTCGAAAAGGCTTGGGAGTTGATCAGGGAAACGGCAGTGGGATGTATTTGAGTGCTGGAAATATCTGTGATAAAAAAATATTTTACATGTAATTATTTACAATACAGTATTTTACATGATTTAATCAATAAATTCAATTGGTAAGCAATCATTAAAATCATTTTTATAATAAGAAATGATTTATTTTTGCATTCAGAAAATCAAACAAAAAGGATGTAACCTTGTTTAAATCCTTTCATTTTCAAAATAAACGACATGAAAACCAATAATTCGTATCAATTCTTCTTCTTTTTTTATTTTACGCCGAAGCCGGACTGATACGTTATTGCTTAAAAATAAATAATGTTAAAGTCCCGGATGATTCGGGACTTTTTTTTTTGCTAAAACTATGACTCCACTAAAAGAAAATAGTATCAGCGTTGCCATTCAGGGCGGATTCGGCGCTTTCCATGAAATTGCCGCAAAACAATTTTTCGGAAATATCCCTATTGAAATCGTTCCCTGCGAAACATTTACCGACCTGTTTAATGAACTGCAGGACAAAAAAGCAGATTGCGGAATTGTTGCCATGGAAAATTCCGTTGCAGGGAGTTTGCTTCAAAACCACACCTTGCTGCGCGAGAGCGGTCTATCCATCATGGGCGAACAATACCTGCGTGTAGTACAGAACCTGATCGCTCTTCCCGGTCAAACCATAGACAATATAAGGGAAATACACTCTCACCCGATTGCCATTCAACAATGTCATACTTTCCTTAATGAGTTGCGACGCAAAGGGGTAAAAATCATCGATTCGGTTGATACGGCGCTCAGTGTAAAATGGATCAGGGACGAAAACCTGATGGGCATTGGTGCTCTTGGCAGCGAACTGGCGGCCCAAATGTACGATATGGAAATCCTGAAAAGGGAGGTTGAAACCAACAAACGTAATTTCACCCGATTCCAGATCATCACCGATAGCGACACCGTTAAGGAACTGGAACAAATTGCCAACCAAACGATTAACAAGGCTACTTTGTGTTTTTCACTTCATCATGAGGAAGGGCGTTTGTCGCAGGTACTTTCTGTACTGTCATTTTACAATATGAACCTCACAAAAATCCAATCGCTGCCTATTGTTGGAGTTGAATGGGAATATTTCTTTTATATCGACCTGGTTTTTAAAGATTTTAACCGATATCAACAGGCATTGGAAGCTGTAAGACCTTTAACCGAACATTTACAAATACTGGGAGAATATCAAAATGGACAACGGCCGAACGATAATAACGCCATCATCGAGGACTGAACTGGTTCAGGAATATTATTTTTCGCAAAAACTCAGGCAAATTGATGAAATGCGAAAATCAGGGCTCGATATTATTAACCTGGGAATCGGAAGCCCGGACCTCCCTCCTGCTCCGGCTGTAGCTGAAAAATTAGGCGAAGCTGCAAAGTTGCCTAATGTACACGGCTACCAGAGTTACAATGGCATTCCGGCATTGCGTAAAGCTTTTGCTGATTGGTACGAAAAATATTTCCATGTAACTTTAAATCCGGATAACGAAATCTTACCTTTAATCGGCTCAAAAGAAGGCATTATGCATATCAGTATGGCTTTTGTGAACGAAGGTGATAAAGTACTGGTGCCCAATCCGGGGTACCCAACATATACTTCGGTTTCGAAATTAACAGGGGGGGAAGTCAGGTTTTACGATCTGAATGAAAAACAAAATTGGCATCCTGATCTGCACGAACTGGAAAACAGCGATTTAAGCAAGGTTAAAATAATGTGGGTAAATTATCCGCATATGCCAACAGGAGCACGTGGCAATAAGAAACTGTTCGAAAACCTGGTTGCATTTGCCCACAGGCATACCATTTTGATGGTGAACGATAACCCGTACAGTTTCATTCTGAACAAGGATCATTTAAGTTTGTTGTCAGTGGATGGCGCAAAGGAAGTCGCCCTGGAATTAAACTCCATGAGCAAATCGCATAACATGGCCGGCTGGCGTATCGGGATGGTAGCAGGCCATGCAGAATATATTAGGAGTATCGTAAAAGTGAAAAGCAATATGGATTCAGGAATGTTTCAGCCCATGCAACTGGCTGCTGTTGAAGCATTAAAAAGTCCTGACGAATGGTATGATTCCATAAACGAAACCTATGGCCATCGCCGTAAACTGGTCGAACAGATAATGATCAAGCTGCAATGTACTTTCGATCCCAATCAAACCGGGTTGTTTGTATGGGGCAAAATTCCAGCCAAATATTCTATTGCAGAAGAACTCACCGAAGAAATCCTTCACAAAGCACATGTTTTTATCACACCGGGAATGGTTTTTGGAGACCAGGGCAATGAATATATCCGCATATCGCTTTGCGCGAACGAACAAATGTTGGGCAAGGCTCTTAAAAGGTTGGCCGGGATTGGGGATTTTTGATGTACGATGTACGAATGACGAATAACGATTTACGAATGACGATTTACGATTTACGATTAACCATCAACGATTAACGATTAACGAATAACGATTCAAAAAGGAGATAACGCTATGAAAGTTTGTATCATAGGAATTGGATTAATTGGGGGTTCGCTGGCTATCGACCTGAAACGACGTGGTTTTGCAAGCACTATTGTTGGAGTGGATAATAATAAACATCACCAGAACATAGCTTTACACAGCGGGCTGGTTGATAAAATTGATACATTGGAAAACGCCGTTAAAAAGTCGGATCTTATCATTTTGAGCACACCGGTAAATGTTAACAGGCAATTACTCCCCGAAATACTCACCCTGATCGAAGGAACAGATAAAGTAGTCACCGACATGGGGTCAACTAAATCAGGTACGGCTGAGGCAGTAGCCAATCACCCCAACCGTGGCCGGTATGTGGCTTCGCACCCTATGGCAGGTACTGAATTCTCTGGTCCCATGGCAGCTATTGGTAAATTATTTGATTACAAGCATGTTATCATCTGCGACAAGGAACTTTCGGATGCGGATGCCATCAGAACCATCGTAGAAATGTACAATGTGCTTAATATGCGAATATCTTATATGAAATCGGTGGATCACGATATCCATGTTGCATATGTTTCGCATATCTCTCACATCACATCATTTTCACTGGCTCTGAGTGTTCTGGACAAGGAAAAAGACGAAGAAAATATCCTGAAACTAGCAGGTGGAGGTTTCGAATCGACCGTGCGCCTGGCTAAAAGCAATGCCGAAACATGGGCGCCAATCTTTTTACAAAATTCCGATTATATCATCGAAGTCCTGGACAACTACCTCGAGAAAATGAACCTTTTCAGGAAATACATCCTCGAGAAAAACGAGGAAGGTCTTACAGAACTTATGAATGAAGCAAATAAAATAAGAAAAATACTGAATTGAGGGGTTGGGGGTTAGGATATAGAGGTTAGTGCTATCAAACCTGAATTATTCTAAAAAAACACTCCTATAATCACAAACTTGCCTTACCATTAACTTTTAACAAATAACCATCAACGATTACCCATTATGGAAACAAAACTTCAAATCGAACCTTTAGCAAACTGGAGCATATACAAAGGCCGGCCATTACTAATTTCTGGGCCATGCAGTGCCGAAACGGAAGATCAGGTAATTGAAACGGCACGCCAACTGGCAGCTTTAAAAAAAGTAGATGTTTACCGGGCCGGTATCTGGAAACCACGTACTCGTCCCAACTCGTTTGAGGGTGTTGGAATCGAAGGTCTTAAATGGCTAAAAAGAGTGAAAGAGGAAACCGGTTTGGCAACCGGCACTGAAGTCGCCACTCAGACTCATGTGTACGAAGCTTTGAAATTTGGTGTGGATGTGTTATGGATTGGCGCCCGTACTTCGGCAAATCCTTTTGCTATGCAGGAAATTGCTGATACATTGAAAGGTGTGGATGTGATGGTATTTGTAAAAAATCCAATTAATCCGGACCTGGAACTTTGGATTGGCGCTATCGAACGGCTGTATGCTGCCGGAATTAAACGTATTGGAGCCATACATCGCGGGTTTTCGGCCTACGAAAAAACAGCGTATCGCAATCAGCCTAAATGGCAGATCCCAATCGATCTTCGCCTTCGTATCCCTGAATTGCCGTTGCTTTGCGATCCCAGTCATATCGGGGGTGCCAGGGCATATCTTTATGAAATTGCCCAGGAAGCCATGGACTTGAATTATGATGGACTTATGCTCGAATCGCATATTGATCCTGATAATGCATGGAGTGATAAAAGCCAACAGGTTACACCCCTGGCATTGCTCGAATTACTCAACAAACTGGTTCTCCGCCAATCCGTTTCGAGCGACAGCAAATTCCTGGATAAACTTAGCATACTCCGGAGCCAGATCGACAGGTTCGACGAGCAACTTCTTGATTTGCTTGAGCAGCGAATGAATGTTGCCGAAACTATAGGTAAATACAAAAAGGATAACAACATTACTATCTTACAAAACCAGCGTTGGGAAGAAATCATCCGCAAAGTGGCAACAAAAGGTCAAAGTAAAGGGTTGAGTATAGAATTTATCGACCAAATGTTTAAAGCCATTCACCAGGAATCAATTAACCACCAGTTGAAAGTAATGAATGTTGCAGGATAAAAAATGGTCAACTGTTACATTTTGGTCCGGGTGCGAATTATTATTCCACCCGGATTTTGTTTTTTATTATCATTAATCCTTATTTTTACACCTGCATTTGTCTCAGATTGTATCCTTTCCTGCTGACGCATTCAGACCGGTATGATTTTTTCGACAAGATGTGTCAACCATAACAAACCAAATTTATGAAAAGCCACTCTGTTTATTTCCACTCCCTTTTAAAATTAACAATTCCAGGGCTCCTCCTGTTCCTGAGTATTTACACTTCAGCCCAGGACCGTATCACAGGCCGTACATTTGCTACCCGTTCCGAAGTAATTGGCCAGCATGGAATGGTAGCCACCAGCCAACCGTTGGCAACACAAATCGGGCTTGATATCCTGAAAAAAGGTGGCTCAGCTGTTGATGCTGCCATTGCAGCAAATGCCGCCCTTGGACTTATGGAACCCACAGGTTCCGGTGTCGGGGGAGATCTTTTTGCGATTGTTTATGAAGCGAAAACAGGAAAACTCTATGGATTAAATGCATCAGGTCGTTCGCCAAAAACACTTACCATTGAATATTTCAAAGAAAAAGGAATTAAAAGAATTCCCCCGTTTGGACCCTTACCGGTAAATGTCCCCGGATGCGTGGATGGATGGATCGAATTGAATAAACGCTTCGGAAAACTTACAATGGAGCAGATTTTATCTCCGGCTATCGGTTATGCTGAAAATGGGTTTCCCGTCTCCGAACTGGTTGCCTATTATATGGGCCATTCAGTAGCTGCAATGGGCGGGAAGTTCCCAAATGTGCTGGAAACTTACACTGTGGATGGGAAAAACGCACCTCAAAAAGGTGATATTTTTAAAAATCCTATGCTGGCAAACACATACCGTAAAATTGCAAAAGGAGGCCGGGATGCTTTTTATACCGGCGAAATCGCCCATACTATTGCTGATTTTATAAAGTCGCAGGGTGGATTTCTAAGCTATGACGACCTGGCCACGCACCATTCCGAATGGGTTGAACCTGTTTCGACGAATTACAGGGGTTATGACGTATGGGAGTTACCACCAAACGGGCAGGGGATCGCTGCATTGGAAATGCTCAATATCCTGGAAGGATATGATTTTTCGAAAATACCCTACGGAAGTTCAAAGCATATTCATTTGTTTACGGAAGCCAAACAACTGGCATTCGAAGACCGTGCAAAATACTATGCCGATATGCAATTTGCAAAAGTTCCAGTGCAGCAGCTTATCAGTAAAAAATATGCAGACGAACGCAGGAAACTTATCGATGAAAATAAAGCAGGCATTTATAAAGCCGGCGATCCTATGGAAGGAGGAACTATTTACCTCACTACTGCTGATAATGAAGGAAATATGGTTTCGCTTATTCAAAGCAATTACCGGGGAATGGGTTCGGGTATGGTGCCTCCGGGACTTGGTTTTATGCTGCAGGACCGTGGCGAATTATTTAACCTGGATCCGAATCACGCCAATGCTTTAGCACCCGGGAAACGCCCGTTTCATACCATAATACCCTGTTTCATTACAAAAAATGGCGTGCCCTACGTTAGTTTTGGCGTTATGGGTGGCGATTTTCAACCTATGGGCCATGTGCAAATTGTTATGAACCTGGTTGATTTCGGAATGAACCTGCAGGAAGCCGGTGATGCCCCACGTTTAAATCATAGCGGCGGCAGCGACCCGACAGGCAACGGCAAACCCGAGCGCGGAGAAATTCAACTGGAAAGCGGGTTTGACTACCAGGTAATCCGCGAACTGATGCAAATGGGCCATAAAGTCGGTTTCTCCTTTGGCGACTACGGCGGGTATCAGGCTATTATGTATGATTCGTTACGAAAAATTTATTTCGGCGCCTCCGAATCGCGGAAAGATGGGCAGGCGGCAGGGTATTAATCGCAACATTGCTTTTCGTCCCGATAGGTAGAGAGTATCTTTGATTGACTGAACACAACAAACCTAAAAACATCAGAAAGAAATAAATCGTTGAGCGAGCGTTCCAAAAAAGCTGTTGAATTGCTTGAAACCGGTAAATCCAGGGGCCAGGTTACTGAAGCATGCATAGCTTCGGATGTTATGATGCTTCAACGCATTGTAACCATTTCGGATGACATAAGGCGCATTTTTAAAATAGATGGGGTTGATCCCGCAAAAAACGATCCGACCCACGACTTCGACAAGATAGAAACCGTAAATGATTTCAGGACTTTAAGTAGCCATGAAGCATAAAATATGAACTTAACCTCGACCTACGGCAATTAATGGTCATTAAAAAAGCAAATGATATCGGTACCGACAAGGTCGTGCTTCAGACGATGATCGGCATGGATGGCGATGTTACCACACGTATTGAAAAAGCATTTGCCGACAAGCCGGTGACTTTTATCAACGAGATGCATCAGCAGGCTTTAGGGATTCCACTTGACCGACATTGCAAGCGGGCAGGGACGGCTTGCCATAAAGAAAAAGTAAAAATCTCCCGTTTCTCATATTTGAAAATTTCTGCCAGCTAGCATTTGATAAAATGCTACAAATTAACTTTGATCTTTTAAGCTTTTAAATCATGCATGATTTGAACAATCTTCTTTTCACACTTTTAATTTATATTGGCTCATTTTCCGCAGGGCTGCTCGGTTCATTAACCGGGCTTGGTGGCGGAGTAATTGTTGTTCCAATGCTTACTGTTCTATTTGGTGTAGATATTCATTTTGCTGCTGGTGCATCTCTCATTTCGGTAATTGCCACATCTTCCGGTGCCGCTTCAGCTTATGTTAAAGAAGGGTACTCGAATATAAGAATAGGTATGTTTTTAGAAATTGCAACCACAATAGGTGCGGTTATAGGAGCCTCTATCGTTGGAATAATTTCTGTAAATGCTGTTTCAATTATTTTTGCTTTCATATTAGTTTATTCAGCATTAACCACATTTTTAAAAAAGAATGAGCATGTTGTGCATGAGTTGGATCCAATAGCCCAAAAATTGAAACTAAACGGGAATTACCCTGTTGGCGATGAACTAGTTTCTTACAATGTACAGAAAGTTCCGCAAGGATTTATTATGATGATTTTTGCGGGTGTACTTTCCGGTCTTCTTGGTATTGGTTCAGGAGCTGCAAAGGTTCTGGCGATGGATCAGATTATGAAAATACCTTTCAAGGTATCAACAACAACCAGTAATTTTATGATAGGCGTAACTGCTGCTGCAAGTGCCGGAATATATCTGAAATACGGATATATTCATGCAGCTCTCGTAATGCCGGTTATGCTGGGTGTTTTAACCGGAGCTTTTCTGGGCGCTAAATTATTGACATTTACCTCTTCGAAAAGTTTGAAGATTATTTTTTCGGTTATTATACTTGTTATGGCTTATGAAATGTTAAAAAATGGCTTAAAATGATAAAAAGACACGCTAACACGGAAAACCTTGATAGGAGCATAGAAACCATTTTAGGCAATTTGCTTAGAATAGGCGTTATTATTGCAGGTAGTGTAGTTATTATTGGTGCAGTTCTATTTTTAGTAAGACATGGATCGGAAATACCAAGTTATCATATATTTAAACCCGACATCTTTAATTTTTCTGATTTTCGGGATTTATTCAACGGAATCATTACATTCAGATCTGTTTCAATAATGGAATTAGGAATTTTGTTCCTGATCGCAACCCCTGTTCTTCGAGTCCTTTTTTCAGTGTTCGCTTTTGCTTATGAAAAAGACTATCTGTATGTTGTTTTTACAGTTATTGTTCTCCTTGTTCTTATTTTTAGTTTTTTTTCATTATAAAAAGAACTCCGGAAAAATCAAAAGTACATACTCAAAATATTTCAAATAATAATAAATGTGAAGAAAGTTGGATATATTTGTGCATAGTTTTATTTTATTATACATCTCGGCAATTGGCTATTAAAAAAGAATACAAAATATGAAAAAGTATCTCCTGGCAATGGCAGTAATGTTACTGTTTTTGAGTTCCTGTTCGACATATTATTTGACCCAGAACAGTTTAAAAGAACAACTTCAGAATATTGATCCAAACAAAATCAGTGATGCGTATGATTTTAGACTTGGATTAGTTGGCGTTGTAATGAAAGGGGGGCCGAATTTTTATAATGGAATTGAGTCTCTCCGATGCAAAAACAAAAAAGGGAACGATGTAATTATTTCAATAAAACCTCATACTGGCATTAGGTTAACAGATAAGTCAGGTCGAAGACTTCAACTATACTTCGATTCTGTTTTTTTGCGCGACAGCCTGGTTTATGGAAGTAAATCCCATTTTATTACACTACCGGTAACTCCAATGAATATTAATAATTTAACTTTAATCGAAATTCAATAATAACGGCCACCCAAAAAGGCTTTAAAAAATGACTGGTGTGCTATATATTTTGAATCCCTATTCCCATGCCGGTGCGCACCTTGCTTATGACGAAGGCCAGATAAAATTATACCTTAAAGACATAATCAGCCTCGCTATCCAATACAGATTTAACCACAGACCTACAAAATAATAGCTTTAAATCCCTCCACAATGAATAAACTGATTTGCTTTTCGGTTGCTTTTTTATCAGCATTATCTTGTCTGGGACAGGAAGTTGAATTTTCAGTTCAATGAATATTTCATTCGAACCACGCTTTTAAAATACCCTCGGGATAGGACTCCAATATCAACATGATATCCCCTGCTACCAAGCGAATCCTTCCGCGTGGTGCGGAACACCACTACCCTGCTACCGTGCGAATCCTTTCTCTGCTGCCGCACCAATCCTTTCGTGTGGTAACTGAAATTAAATAATTTTGCCTACTGATCTGTAATTATAAATTCCATAATCCTGAAGGCGCATACCTACTGTTGACACGGATTTGTAACTTAGCGCAGCGATATCTTTCTCGAAGCGAAAAATCCACCGCTTGTTATAACCTCATTTGATAGGTGTATTTGTAAAAATGAAAATAGAAACAATTAATTGATTGACACAATGAATGATCTATTTAAAAACCTGGCACATGATTTTGAATTGCCTTTGAATAATCCGGTTTTAGTTTTATCATTAATACTGATAATTATTCTTTTGGCACCCATAATTTCAAGAAAATGAATTACCCCGATGCAAAGCCTCGAGGTATCAAAATGAAATTTTTTCTTTCCGACCCAAAGGGTCGGGGAATTAAACCACTTTTTAATTAAAGGAGTAGGGAGATCATAAAATGAATAAAAATCAGATAGAAAAAGTTAAACAAATACTTATTGAATGGAATCCTTTGGGAGAAAAATCGGTCAAAGTATTAGATTTGAATAATTATGAAACTGAAGCAGTCGATATTTTATTCTTGCTTGACAGAAAAAGTTCAATTGATTATATCAATAAACTGATGGTAAAAGTCCTTAACGAGGCATTTAATCTTGATTTACACCTAAATGAGTCATATAAATTTGCTGTAAGAATAAGAAAGATCATTAATGAATGACAACATCCCTTGCTGGCATGTGTTTCCCGCCCCCGCCGGTACGTTTTTTCCTTTTAACGCGTGCCGGTAAAATTATTGGTTAATCACATCTTATTTTTTTGACATGGCGTCCTGTCAAAATTCATCGATGTTGGTTGGCAACCCTGATAAATAAGCGTCCATATAGATTCAGATAGATTGCGCTAATAAAAAAGTTAACAAGTAAAGAAATTATTAATCCACCTTACGAATCTTAATCCTTGCATATCTTTAACTTTGAACTTTTTACTTTTTGACTTAAATGACAAAATCAAACCGGGGTTATCTGTATGCATTAATCGCTACTATTTGCGGTTCGTTGGTTTACCTGTTCAGTAAAGCCGCACTTAACGAAATCAGCCTGCCCCAGTTTGGTTTCTGGTGGTTTCTTACAGCTATCTTCTGGAACAGCATGATGGCGGCTCACCCCAGGGGCGGCTTCTCGGTAAAGTCTTTCACCCGAAAGGATTACCGGACTTTACTCTATATCGGTTTGATCGAAATTGTTGCAACTACATCTCTTTATGCAGCCATTTCAGTTTCGCCCAATCCGGCCATACCTTCATTTCTGCGAAACCTTGAATATCTGTTTGTAACCGTATTTGGGTTTGTCTTGCTAAGAGAGCGGTTTGGAAAAGTTGCATTGGCAGGCGCTGTTCTTACACTTTCGGGAGCTTTTATTATTAGTTTACGAACCACTTCTGCCGACAGCTTTTTTACCGCGGCCTCCGGTCTTATGTTACTCTCCACATCGTTTTATGCGGTTCGTACCATAACCGTCAAAAAGCATATTCGTGAAATCAGTCCGGTAGTGCTGGCCATCAACAGGGCCATTTTCCTGGTTTTATTTGCACTTATATTTATGATTGTCCAAAAACACACGTTTAAAATTCCCACACACGTATTCTTCATTATCCTGGGTGGTTCCTTTATCGGCCCTTTTCTAACATCCATATTTCAGTATTCAGCACTCCGATTTATTGAAGCTTCCAGGGCAGCAATTGTTCAAAGTACTACCGGATTGTTTGTGCTGGCAGGCGCCTTGCTGATTTTCGGCAACCTTCCAACTACAATACAGGTTTTCGGTGGGCTTGTATCCATGGCCGGAGTTAGTCTCATGATGCGAAAAAGGTTGCGATAACGGTGCCAGATCCTGTTATTATGCTTCAGCATATTGCTGAATCAAATCAGCTACTATTTTTTTCACAGGTTTTATTTCATGGATATCTTCAATGGATGTACCTGCCACATAAAAAGTTTTATAGCTGGCGCTGAAGGCCGATTTCTCCATTGATTTCATCCCGCGATAGGATACAAACATCTTAACATATTTCTTTAAACGCTTATTTTTCAGCAGCAGCTTCTGTAAAGCGGAAGCTTTGGTACCTGTTTTTTGGACATAAGGCGTATTAATAACCGTTAATGGAGTTCCCGACAGGTTGGAGGTACGCACAATATCTTTTGCACCGTATTCAATAATGGCATTTTTATAGTCATCAGTAACGGGCGATTCGGTGGAGGCAATAAACAAAGTTCCAATGCTAACGGCATCTGCACCTATATTAAAGATGCTTTTCAACTGTTTGCCTGTTGCCACTCCGCCGGCTGAAATAACAGGAATTTTAAAATTAGCTTTTAAAAGCGGGACCAGTTCTTTTGGCGAAATATTACCGGCATGCCCGCCTGCCTCGGAATTAACGGCAATAATGGCATCGGCGCCTAAATCGGCTACTTTTTGGGCAAATTTCAAATCAACTACATCGCAAAAAACTTTTATCCCTTTAGATTTACAGCGATTAATCGTTTCTTCAGGGCTTCCCAACGATGTGATAATAAAATCAACGCCCAGCTCAACACAGGTTTCGAGTTGTTTTTTATACTTTATATTCGACTTATTTACTATAAGATTAATTCCAAACGGTTTATCTGTTTTTGATTTGATTTCGGCAATAGCCACTCGTAAAGCTTCGTCGGTGCGGTAATTTAAAGCAGGGATAGCAGCCGTAATACCGCTTGCCAGGGCCTCTAACACCATTTTGGTATTCGAAATCAAAAACATCGGGGCCATAATTACAGGATACTCAATGTTCATTAATTTACAAAAATCATTGCCGCTGAAATTGCTGTTTGGAATGGTCATAATAGCCGTTAAGTTGAAATCAAGAATACAGGTAAAAGTATGGATTAATTATGTATGGTAATTCTAATCGGAGCAGATAATTCCTTAAAAAGTAACAACTTTGTTTTAGCAGAAACATTTATCATGATACCTGTTTTTACCAGAGAAGAAGCAAATGTAAAACAGATACGGGAAATACCGGATCATGAGATTATAACACAACTGAATTTCAACCTCATGTAACTATAATACAATTGAAAAAAATTGAGGGGATAAAGGAAATAATTATTGAAAATACATTCGCATTTCTCAACACCTAACGGATGAAATTAATATCTAAAAGAGTATTATATTTGGCATGGAAAATGTCTGGAAGTTTGGAAATTTGTCTCCTGCTTTCAGTATTTACAACAGAGGTGTAAAAGGAGAAAAAATCCAAAGGCATATTAGTTCATTATAATCCAAACATAAACCAAGAGTTAAAAACGGAGGACATAAATCATGAAAATTCAGAAAGTTGAAGCAATTGAAATCCTCGATTCAAGAGGAAATCCTACTGTTGAGGTAGATTTAAAGTTAGAAGACGGAACAGTATCGCGTGCCATGGTTCCGAGTGGAGCATCAACAGGTGAACGTGAAGCAACCGAATTAAGAGACGGAGACAAGAAACGTTATGGTGGTAAAGGCGTTTTAAAAGCCGTAGCAAATGTCAATACCATTATTGCCAAAGCAATTGAAAACGAATGTTTTACCAACCAGCGTGAACTTGATTATTTTTTAATAGAACTGGATGGCACCAGCAACAAGGCAAAATTAGGCGCTAATGCAATACTGGGGGTTTCAATGGCTTATTCCCGCGCCAAAGCAATAAGTGCAGGAATACCGCTTTACCAGTATCTGGGCGGAAGCAATGCCCACCTTTTGCCTGTCCCTTGCATGAATGTTATCAATGGAGGGAAACATGCCGACAACAATGTGGATTTCCAGGAATTTATGATTGCACCCCATGGTGCACCTTCTTTTACCGAATCTATCCGGATGGGGGAAGAAGTGTTCCATGCCTTGAAAAGCGTGCTTAACGCCAAAGGTTATAGCACCGGAGTAGGTGATGAAGGCGGCTTTGCACCAAATCTTAAATCGAACGAAGAAGCTGTAGATGTAATTCTTGAAGCCATCGTTAAAGCAGGATATAAACCCGGGGATCAGATCAGCATATGCCTCGACCCCGCTGCCAGCGAATTATGGGAAGATGGAAAATACAAGATGTTCAAGAGTACAGGCAAATTCGTAACAAGCGACAATATGGTTAAACTCTGGGAAAACTGGGTGAACCAATATCCTATAGTTTTACTCGAAGACGGCTTAGCCGAAAACGATTGGGAAGGCTGGAAAAACCTTACAGACATACTCGGAAAGAAAATTGAAATTGTAGGCGATGATTTGTTCTGCACCAATAAAAAAATATTGGCAGAAGGCATAGAAAAAGGCGTTGCAAATTCAATCCTGATTAAGCTTAATCAAATTGGAACTGTTACCGAAACACTCGAAACAATAGAACTTGCTTATAAAAATTCGTACAATTGTTTTGTTTCACACCGCAGTGGTGAAACGGTTGATAGTTTTATCGCCGATTTAACCGTTGGTATCAATGCCGGTCATTTAAAAACCGGAAGTGGGTGTCGTGGCGAGCGCATCGAAAAATTTAACCAGCTTATGCGTATTGAACATGAATTAGGTAAAGCATCAAGATTTGCCGGTATTAAAGCATTCAAAAACACTTAGTAATTTTGGGAAATAATTACTTCCTAAAAATCATTATTCAACTATCTGTTAAAGAATCGAGGCAACAATAAAAAAATAACGAATATGGAAATTAATAACGAATTGAAAGAAATTCTGAAGCCTGACAAAACAGCACTTTTAATTTGGGATGTACAAAACATGCTGGTACAGAATATTTTCAATACCGAAATATTTATAACCCATACTAAGGATATTATTTTAGCAGCCAAAGAACACGGCATCCCTGTAATATTTTCAAAAATCACACCGCTTCCCCCGAGATTTGAATCTCCGGTCAGGACATATTTTCTCAAAAACCGGCTATCATCCATGAAGCAGGTAGCCGACGGATTAGAATTAGCAATTCCCCCAACCGGGGATGATATTGTGATTCCTAAAAATACAGCCAGTATGTTTATTGGCACTAATTTCGAACAGCTTCTGCGAAATGCCGGGATAACAACCATCGTAATTACTGGAATTGCTACCGAATTTGGAGTAGAATCTACGGCCAGGGATGCAAGCAACCGGGGCTTTTTCCCTGTAATCATTACCGATGCTGTTTCTTCGTATAATCAGGAAGCACATTACAGGTCGCTCGAAAATTTAAAAAACCTGATGATTCTCTTAAAAACAGAGGAAATTATTTCGATCTGGAAACAATAAGGAAGAAAGAAAAACATTTGAAATGTTCATCTGTTTATTTTTTAATTTTTACGGGTCAGATGCCTGCCTTGTCGGCAGACAGGGAACTGCATGACACCCCGCCATGGCGGGGTCATCTGCCTGGGTGTCAAAATTGGCTGATTATGTCATGTTCGTTTCATGTATGCCAATGCTGCAAAGCAAAATGGCTGGTGGAAGCAGGTGGAATTGATTGTCTGGGGACCATCGGCAAAATTAACTTCTGAAAATGCAGATATCCAGGAAACCCTTATAAAACTGATAAAAGCCGGCGTTAAAACCGAAGCTGTAAAGCCTGTGCTGATCAATATGGCGTATCTAAGAAACTGGCGAAGCTGGGAATTGATGTAAAATATATGCGCCAGCTACTAACCGAAATTTTAAAATCAGGCAAAAAGCTAATTACATATTAGATAATTGTAGAACCACATGAAAACAATCGGGTTAATAGGTGGAATGAGTTGGGAATCCTCCATCGTATATTATGAACTGATAAACAGAAAGGCAAAAGAATTGCTTGGGGGACATCACTCCTGCCAAAGTCTTATGTACACAGTTGATTTTGATGAAATTGTAAAACTGCAACATGAGGAAAAATGGGAAGAGCTTGATATAATTATGGCTGATGCCGCAAAACGGCTCGAAAAAGGAGGGGCCGACCTGGTGGTTTTGTGCACCAACACCATGCATTTATGCAGCCAGGCCATAACTGATAGTATTTCAATCCCGTTCCTTCATATTGCAGAAGCCGCAGGATTGGAAATCAAGAAACAATCGCTCAGAAAAATCGGGCTTCTGGGCACTAAATTTACCATGGAAAAAGACTTTTACAAAAAGGTTCTTGCCGACAAGTTTGGCATTGAAGTAATAATTCCAAATGAACAGGAACGGGAAAAAGCACATAACATTATTTACGACGAATTGGTTCATGGAGTAATCAAAGACGAATCAAGAGAAGTGTTTATAACAATAATTAAAAATCTTGAAAAGGCAGGTGCCGAAGGTGTTATTTTAGGTTGCACCGAAATTCCCTTGCTGATTTCAGATTCGGATGTAAATATCCCGACATTTGATACCACGCGGATTCATGCCGGGAAAGCAGTTGAATGGGCCATAAACAATCAACCGTTATAAACCGATGAGTATTCTCTGAAGCGCAATTACAAAAGCCAATCCGACAGGAGAATTTTGTACTTTAGTGAAGCATTCTCAGCAACGTTTATGTAATAATACTTGCTCAGTTTCACATCTGGCAAAGCAGGTCAAAACCACAGGAAAATCTAATTTCACTCTATGCCATTAAGCAACTTCGAACGCATGATACAGCTGGCAGACGAAGTTTTTGCCACTAAAAGCGATCCCAATCAATTGGATGTTAACGAGGCTATAATTGAGCGCCTGCTACAGATCCACCCTTCCACTGTTTCTGAACATGATG